>JADMIO011227141.1_pt1 | contig 66488 bp, 60 predicted proteins | sample 8958161 | NCBI WGS metagenome assembly JADMIO01 (sample SAMN16585339, study PRJNA669376) | soil metagenome | isolation source: Crop rotation soil | place: USA: Cullars Rotation, Alabama | collected 2011 | reverse complement strand
GCCGCGACTTCAAGTCACGTGAATTCCAAGCTTCGGATCCCACTGTGCTGGAAAGTGTGGTGGAGCCGACCGACACGTCCTCGCTGAAGCTGATTTCCGACTTCGCGTATGACAACTTCGGCAACGTTCTCACCAAGACGGTGAGCGGTCCCAGCATCATTGCCCGACCAGAGGTCACCAATACCTACGATGCGCAGGGCAGGGGACCGATCACCGTGGCGAATGCCCTGGGGCACAGCCAAACCCTTGCTTACTACTGGGCTCATGGCGGCCTGCAGTCGCGCACCGATGTGAACGGCCTGGTGACCAGCTGGACCTACGATCCCTTTGCTCGCCCCGCAACGGAAAACCGCCCGGACGGTACCCGCACCACCACCACCTACAACCCCTGCGCAGCCTGCGTGCCGGGCGCGGTCTACAGCGTGAGCACAACCAACACGGTGGTGGCCAGCGGCGCCAACGTGTCGCCGCCGCAGCGCGCCTACTTCGATACCCTGGGGCGCAGCATCGTCACGGCGCATGCAGGCCTGTCCGGGCAGGACATCTACGCCGAGACTGTCTACGACGCGCTGGGCCGGGTGGGCTATAAGTCGGCCAACTACTTCGCTGCGGACCTGGCGATCCGTTGGACGCAGTTCGACTACGACGCGCTGAACCGTACCGTTAAGACCACCCACCCCGACGACAGCATCGCGACCAAGGCTTACAACGGCCGCACCACGTCCGAAACCAACGACAACGGCGTGACCAACAGTCGTAAGGTCAACAGCCAGGGCAAGATCGAGTCCATCACCGATGCGCAAGGCACGGCCGACGCCAGCAGCGTCACGTACGCGTACGACAACTGGGGCAACCTGGTGAAGACGACGGACGCGATGGGCAACGTCATCACCATCAGCTACGATCGCCTTGGGCGGCGTACCGGGCTGCTAGACCCAGACATCGGCACGTCCACGGTCACTTTCGTTGTCAACGCGTTGGGCGAGGTGACGTCGCAGACGGACGCCAAAGGCCAGGTCACCACCAACACCTACGATCCGCTCAGCCGCCTGGTACGCCGCCAGGAAAGCGACCTGGACAGCAGCTTCTTCTACGAGAAGAACGCGGCCGGTGCCACTTGCGCGATGGCCGTGGGCAAGCTGTGCGAAGCCACCACCACCAACGGCTACTTCCGCCGCCTGGGCTACGACAGCCTTGGGCGTCTGGGCAGCCAGACCGTCCACCTGGACGTGGACTACACCGCCACCTGGGGCTTCGATGCGGCCGGCCGCCTGAGCAGCCAGACCTACCCCGCGACTACCGCCGCCTTCCCCACGGCCGCGAGCGTGAGCTACACCTACAGCGCCAGCGGCCTGCTGCAAAGCATCGCCGGTGGGGGCACCACCTACTGGACGCGGAACGAGGACAACGCCGACGAGAACATCAAGACGGAGACCTACGGCAACGGCGTCGTGGGCGCGCGCACCTACGACGAGTCGATGGGCCGCATCAGGAGTCTGCAGGCCGGCCCCAGCGGCAACCTCACTGCGGTCGAGAACCAGACTTACGACCACGACCGCTTGGGTCGCCTCAAGATGCGCCAGGACCTCATCGCGGGCACCAGCGAGACCTTCACCTACGATGCGCTCAACCGCCTGAGCGTGGCCAACCTCACGGCACCTTCGTTGGGTACACAGTCGTCCAGCACCACGTTCAACGAGGTGGGCAACATCCTGAGCAAGACTGGTGTGGGAACGTATGCCTACCCCGCGCCGGGTTCGGCCCACCCGCATGCGGTGAGCGGCGTCACGGGCTCCGTCAACGGCGTGGTCAATCCCAGCTACAGCTATGACGCCAACGGCAACATGCTGACCGACGGCACGCGCAGCTTCAGCTGGACCAGCTTCAACATGCCGCTGACGCTAGCCAAGGTGGTGCAGACGGGCAGCCCGGGGGCAGGCACCAGTACCTTCATCTACGGGCCGGAGCACCAGCGCACGCGCCAAACCTGGGTGGACACGGGCAAGACGCTGACGACCTACTACCTGTTCGAACCGCACTTCGAAAAGGAGGTGAACTCGCAGACCGGCATCACCGAGTACAAGCACTACGTGAAGGTGGGCGACCGCATCGTGGCCATCCTCACGCGACGCAGTGACGGAACGGAGGACGTGAAGTACCTGGTGGGCGATCACCTGGGCTCCACCAGTGCGGTGACGGACGGCACCGGCGCCGTGGTCGAGCGCCAAGCCTTCGATCCCTGGGGTGACCGGCGTGTGGCCTCGGGCGCCAGCGCCGGCGCAGCCGACGCCACCAACCTGATTCAGCCGACGAGTACCACCCGGGGATTCACCGGCCACGAGGGGTTAGATCAAGGCAACATGGGCCTCGTGCACATGAACGGACGAGTTTACGATCCGACGCTAGCGCGCTTCCTCAGTACCGACATCTACATTCAGGATCCGTACAACAGCCAATCCTTCAGCAGGTACAGCTATGTTCTGAACGCGCCTTTGGGGGCCACGGATCCGTCGGGCTTCATAACGCGAGAAGAGAGCGGGAATAGCGGTGACCCGAGCAATGGATGCAAAAGAGAATCGATCGCTTGCCGCAAAATGGGCGAAGATATTATGGAAGGTTGGTGGAACGTCGAAATGAAACTTGCCTTGTGGCTGGACGACTTCCGGATTTTCAACAAGCGCAACCCCGTCGGATCGGTCACTGTTGGGCCTCTTGTAATAGGTGAGCGACGGGATTTCGTCCAAGATTTTCGCAGCGGGCTATCAGGAAGTGCTACGGTTCTCGAGGGGTCTGCTGGGTCAGCTGGTGGCCAGTTAGGGAATTTTGTACGGGAACATGCATGGGATGGACCTGGCCTGATTCCCGTGGTCGGGGGGGTGTGGAACGCCGGTCGAGAGGCCTATCATGGAAATTATGGGATGGCTGGCGTATCGTTACTGACCAGCGCTGTTGATGTTCTGACATTGGGTAGCGGGGGAACTTCGATTCGGATGGAGATGACGGCCAGCAAAGCGCTGGCTGCCAAAAGCTCCGTCCTCTTAAACGACGGACTCAAGCTGCCAACGGGCACCGCTCTCGATGAAGCCATAAAGCATCTTGGCCCAGGCTATAAGGAGATAGCGCCTGGTGTGTTCAAGTCGGCCGATGGCAAGCGACTGCTTCGGATGACCGAATCTGACCTAACAGGCAAGCATAGCGGCGCTCCTCATATGAACTTTGAGTGGGGAACGACTATTAGGAAGCCGAACGGTAAAGAAACCTTCGACTCACAACGGAACTATCACATCTTCCTTCCTGAAGAATAGATTATGACAGTCAATAAACAGCCCTCTCTTGGCGAAATACTCAACCTTCTTCGCAGGTTAGATGCCTGTGCTGTTAACTCTGAGGGCATAACCACCCGCTTTTTAGAAGTCAAGTCAGAGAACGACCGTAGAGAAGTATGTGTGAATGGCAACGTAGCTGGCCTCGTTTACCTGGCCAACCTTGTTTTAACGGTCGCAGAAAGGGGATTCGTCGGGGCCCATCAACACCTAGACGAGGCTGGCGGATTGGACACATGTGACGTGCCGCTAGTGATCAGTTTTAAACTGGCTGAGTGGGACAAGCAGGAGTAGTGGCCGAGGCAGGGGGAAATCTATCCTTCGAAGGGCGTTCGTTCTCAGCGGCGTGACTGACTTCGATGCGAACAACCATAGTTGTGCTCGTTCTGAATTTGGTTATTCCCTCTCAACGAGGTTGCAGGCAGTTGAGGTGTGAAGGGTAGAACTCATTGTGGCCAAGAGGAGCATGGAGGAGGAAATTCGAGAAATTTGGCAAATAGGCAATGGCGATAAAGAAATTGAGAATTTGGGTCAGAGCCCTGTTTTTAAGGCTCAATATGCTCCGTCCTTATCTGCGTTTTTCGAATCGGTGACTTGAATGGCGGGCACTGTATCGCGCTTTCTAGCCCGACTTGGCAGTAGACTAGTTGCAATCTCGTGTGGACTGACACTCGCGACCGTCGCGAAGACTGCGGCGCAATGGACAGTTCTTGCTGATCAGAGAAGCGTCGAAGAGGCGCACCTCGCACGCTTGCAACGAGGGATTGACCTTTTCTCGACTCCTGCAGCCGCCAAAACCAACATGCCGGGGATATTCATCCAGGATCTGCCGGAGTCGACTGCTCCTCGGGTCGCGGTTGCAACGGTACAACAAAGTGCAAGCGCTGTAGGTGCTTCATTGCTTGGCATTCAAAGCCAAACGCGCCAAGCGACGGCGGCTATGTTAGGTCGTCAGGAGCTGACCCTTACTCTCGGCGGCACTTATCCCGGCCAGAAGCAACTGCTCGGGGAAATCCTGGCTCGCAGTTCGAATGGCACCTTGACTCGTTTGACATTCCGTCGCGGCTTGGGACCCGAGCAAGTAGACGCCACGGTCGCGATTGTCTTTTGGAGCGCGCCGCTTGCTGCTGGTGCGCCAAAGTTACCTGCGGAAGCGCGCTGACATGCGTCGAAGCTTTGCATGGATGTTGACGGCCACAGCGGCAATGAGTGCGCTGGCGTTCTGGATACCGGGAGTACCGAGCATCCTAGCTGTCCTCCAGGCGCCTCCGCGCCCGCTGAGGGGGGCACCTGCGCTGACAGTGCAATCGACGTCAACCATGCCGGGCGCCGAAATTCCCTTGCCTGTGCGGCTTGTCCCCATTGGCTTGGCGCCCGCTCGACGGGATCCCTTTGTTCCAGTGCTGGCGCTAGGACGACCCTCCCCCGCGGCGACGGTGCCAGCACCACCGGCTCCGCCGTCCCCAGCAGCGCCTCAAGCCCCTCCCATCCAACTCCGTTTCCTCGGCTCCATGCTGGACCCCTCCGGCAAGCGCCTCCTTTACCTGGCCCGAGGTGATGCCGCCGTCCTCGTTGGCGTAGGCGACCGCGTCGACGAAGGCTACACCGTGGAGTCCCTAACTGCCGAGTCCGTCGTCCTCGTTTATCCTCCGACGGATACACGCGTGTCCATCCCGATTCCGGGCGCGCCAAGACAATAGGCGAGGGAGTTTCATGAAGTCTGGTGGCCCCCGCGGCGGGTCTTGGCGTCTCATTGCGGCGGCGGTGATGGTCGTAGCAATTGCAGTCTTGTCGGGATGCGTCCAGCAACGCATCCGCGACACGGCGCAAACCCAGGCGCGCTCCGGCAACTATGAACAAGCCTTATCGACGCTGGACGAAGGCCTGCAGGCCTACCCCGATAGCGCGCTGCTTCGAGCCGGAGTGATCGAAACCCGCGCCGATGCCCAGACACGATTGCTTCGCGAGGCCTCTGCTGCAAGGGCTGAAGGACGCCTGGACGACGCGGAGAAGTTGATCGCGCGGGCCGCCGCAGTTCAATCAGGCAATCCACGCGTCGACACGATGCGCAATGAGATTGCCGTTGAACGGCGCCAGCGCGCAGCCTTGGCAGAGGCGGAGGCTTTGATGGCGCAAGGCAAGTCTGCCGCCGCACTCGCAACACTGAACGAAGCGCTCAAGGCCAATCCTCGCCAGCCGAATCTCGTGGCGCTCCAACGCAAGCTCGAACTTGTCCAGCGCCAGGCGCAAGTCCAGTCTTCGCAGTCCGCGCTTTCGGAAACCCGGCCGATCTCCCTCGACTTTCGTGATGCAAACCTGCGGACAGTCCTTGACGTCATCTCGCGCAACAGCGGCATCAATTTCATCCTAGACAAGGACATTCGCCCGGATGCCCGGGTAACTGTCTTGCTGCGTTCCGCCAAGGTCGAAGACGCGATCGACTTGATTACAGGAACTCACCAACTGGTCAAGAAGGTCATCGACAACAAGACGCTGCTGATTTATCCCAACACCCCCGAGAAGCGCATCGAGCACCAGGAGCAGGTGGTCAAGGTGTTCTACCTGGCCAGCGGAGATGCCAAGGGCGCCGCCACCTTCCTCAAGTCGATGCTCAAGATCCGCGATCCCTACGTGGACGAGCGGTCGAACATGGTGGCCCTGCGCGAATCTCCCGAGAACGTGCAACTCGCCGAGCGGCTGATAGCACTGTTCGACACCGCCGAACCGGAGGTGCTGCTGGAAGTCGAAGTCATCGAAATCAACACCACGCGGCTCACTGACCTGGGCGTGAAGTTGCCCGACAGCTTCTCGCTGACCGTGCTGCCACCGGCTGGTGAAAGTGGATTGACGCTGGACAACATCCGCAACCTGACCCGTGATCGCATTGGGCTTTCCATCGGCGGCGTCACGGTCAACCTCAAGCGCGAGACCGGCGACTTCAACATCCTGGCCAGTCCGCGCATTCGCGTCCGGAACAAGGAAAAGGCAAAGATCCTCGTCGGCGACAAAATTCCCATCGTCTCCGCGACGACGGGTCAGACCGGCTTCGTCTCCGACAGCATCACCTACCAGGACGTGGGCTTGAAGCTCGATGTGGAACCGGCGATTTACGTCGACGACGAAGTGGCCATCAAGGTCTCGCTCGAAGTCAGCACGCTGGGCAACCAGGTCAAGACCGCCTCCGGTTCGCTCGCCTACCAGATCGGCACGCGCAATGCGACGACCTTGCTGCGGCTGCATGATGGCGAAACGCAACTGCTGGCTGGCCTGATCAGTACGACGGACTCCACGAGCGCCTCTCGAATCCCTGGCCTCGGCGATATTCCGACGGTGGGTCGGCTGTTTTCCAGCACCCTGGACAACAACCAGCGCACAGAGCTTGTCCTGTCGATCACGCCGCGGATCCTGCGCAACCAGCGCCGGCCGGATGTGAATGAATCGGAGATGTGGGTGGGCACGGATGCAGCTCCGCGCCTCAGGCCGGTCGGCGGCCTGCGCGTGTCTTCCGACGAGGCGCCGAGGCCCAATGTTCCTGGTGGCCAAGGCGCAGGGCCGCAACCGGGCGCGCGCGCAGTGGGCGGTGTTCCTGGTGCTCCCGTTGCGGCGCTCCCCGCTTCGCCTCCTGGCCCCACCATCGCGCAGTGGTCAGGTCCCGCCCAGGTCAAGCGCGGCGACAACTTCACCGTCGCTTTTGAACTGCAGACGGGTCAACCCATTCGCGGTGTTCCGATGCAATTCGCCTACAGCAAGGACCTGGTGCAACTGGTTTCGGTGGAGGAGGGCGACCTGTTCAAGCAAGGTAGCGCCGCGACCAATTTCACGAGCAGCATCGATGTAGCGGCAGGACGTGCGTCGGCCGCAGTGTTGCGCACGCAGACCTCCGGCGCCAACGGGCAGGGCAAGGTCGCGCTGCTTCACTTCAAGGCGCTTGCCGCCGGCAATGCGGAAGTCAAGGCCGTCAGCGTCGAGCCTGTCGGTGCCGCAGGCCCGTTGCCGGCGGTGACTGCTTTGCCGTCCTTGTCCATCCAGGTCCAGTAGCGAGATCGTTCCGTGAAGCACGATCGTCACCTTGGCTACACGCTCGTCGAATTGCTGGTCGTTTTGGCTGTGCTCGCCATCCTGGCGACAGCTGCCTTGCCCATGGCCGAACTGGCGGCGCAACGCGATCGGGAGCGTGAGCTGAAGCGAGCGCTTTGGGAGATCCGCGACGCCATCGATGCGTACAAGCGCGCCGGGGAAGCAGGCACCGTTGCAGTCGTGGCGGGCACGTCAGGTTATCCGGCCAATCTTGGCCTCCTCGTGGCCGGTGTGCCGAATCCCAAGGACGCCGGCCGCATGCAGTATTTCCTGCGCCGCGTACCCCGCGATCCGTTTGCCGATGACGGCGTGGCGGCGGCGGACACCTGGGAGCTGCGCAGCTTCGAATCTCCTCCCGATCGGCCGCGAGCCGGTGCGGACGTTTACGACGTTCATTCCCGCTCCGACAAGGTCGGACTGAATGGCGTTCCCTTGCGGGAGTGGTAGGCATGCGCAAGCGAGGCTTCACGCTGATCGAGATGCTGGTCGTGCTCGCCGCGCTGGGTTTGCTGCTGGCCATTGCTGCGCCTCGTTATACCGAACACGTGGACCGCGCGCGCGAGGCCGTTCTCAAGCAAAACCTGGCCAACGTCCGTGATGCCATCGACAAATTCCGCGCCGATCGTTCGCGCTACCCCGCGGACCTGGCGGAGTTGGTTCAGCAACGCTACCTGCGCGAACTGCCCCTGGACCCGATGACGGATCGCAACGATACCTGGGTCGCCGTGGCGCCGCCTGGCCAGTCGGCGGGAGCCTTGGCCGACATCCGCAGCGGCGCGACCGGCACGGCCCATGATGGGAGCAACTATGGCCGCTGGTAGGTGCCAGGAGGGATTCACCTTCGTCTGGGTGTTGATGGCGGTAGCAGTCTTCTCGCTATCCCTGTCGGTCGTCGGACCAAGATGGGCCGATGCCGCCAAGCGGGACCGCGAGCGCGAGCTGCTGAAGATCGGTGTGATGTACGCCAAGGCCATCGCGGCGTATCGCGCCGCGTCTCCGGGGTCGGTCAAGACCTTTCCGCCCAAACTGGAAAGCCTGCTTTCCGATGAACGCATGGTGAGCACCCGGCGGTACCTGAGGCAGCTTTATCCGGACCCTGTGGATCCGGCGCGGCCATGGGGCGTCATCCTCGGCTCCGACGGCACCGTTCGGGGGGTCTACAGCCTTGCCGAGACCGCACCGCTGAATGGCGAGGCGATCGACCTCGATTCAGTAGCCTTGGCGCCGGCCCAGCGCTATTCGGACTGGAAGTTCGTCCCCAAGATCCCGGATTGAATCGCCCATGACCATCCCATCACTTCGCCAACGCGGCTTCACCTTGCTCGAACTGTTGGTGGTGATCCTGATCATCGGGATGCTCACCGGCATCGTGGCGCCCCGTTTCCTGGGCCAGGTCGGCCGCTCCGAAACCACCACTGCCCGGGCGCAGCTCGACGCCCTGGACAAGGCCCTCCAGGCCTACCGCATCGACACCGGACGCTTTCCCTCGACATCGCAAGGCTTGCGGGCCCTGGTGACGCAGCCAGGCGACGAGACACGCTGGCGGGGCCCGTACATGCAGGGCGAGATTCCGATGGATCCCTGGGGTTCGCCTTACCAATACCGCAATCCAGGCTCCAGCGGCAAGGACTACGACCTCCTGAGCTACGGGCGCGATCGCGCACCTGGTGGTTCGGCCGACGATGCCGACATCGTCCGCTGACGCATCTACCCGAGAGCATGCCCTTCTTCAACGTCCGCTATTTCGATCCGGCTCGCGCAGCCGTGGCCGAAGAGCGGGCCGAGGCGGACTCCGAGGCGGTGCTGCGCGCGCAGTGGATGGGCGCGGGGCGCGTCATTCTTGCCCTCCATCCCGAGCGGGTCCGCGCTCCCGTTCTCACTTTTGGTACGCGCGGCTTCGATGTTCCCTGGTGGGCACGCGAGCTCCGCACCTTGCTGAAAGCGGGCATGACGGTGGTCGAGGCGCTGGAGACCATGGATGTACAGGCGCGCGGTACGGCGCGAGAAACGGTTCACGCGCAATTGCTGCGGTCTCTGCGGGAAGGCCAGGCGCTGTCGCGAGCCATGCAGGGCGCGCAGGTGTTCCCGGCGGTGCTCGTCGCCAGCGTCACGGCGAGTGAGCGCACGAGCACCTTGACCAGCGCCCTGGACGACTACCTGCGGTACGACGAAACGCTCGAGCGCCTCAAGCGCCAGGTGGTGAGCGCCGCGATCTATCCGTCGGTGGTTGTGGCACTGGGCGGTCTCATCACTTTGTTCCTGCTGCTGTACGTCATTCCGCGCTTCTCCCGGATGTACGTCGACTTTCGCGGGGAGGTCAGCTTGCCCACGCAGGTGCTGATGTTCGTCAGCCGCGCCTTGCGCGACCAGCTTCCGATCGTGCTGGCGGTGTTGACTGCCATCGTGGCGGGGGCGGTGTGGGCTTGGCGCGAGGGGCTGGTCTTGCGTCTTGCCGTTCGGGCGGTTGAAGCCATCGAACCCTTGCGCCGGCAATGGAATCACTTCCGCTATGCCAAGCTGTACCAATCGCTGGCTCTCATGTTCCGGGGCGGCTACACGCTGGACGAAGCACTGAGCGTCTGCCAAGGCATGGGGCTGGGACCTGCCGCGCAAAGCGCCATCACCCGGGCCCGGGCGGAGCTCGCTCGCGGGCGATCCGTTGCCGCGGCATTCGGTGAGGCGGGGCTGACCGACACGGTGTCGGAGCGGCTGCTTGCCGTGGGCGAACGTAGCGGTGGTTTCGACGCCGTGCTGCAAACCATTGCCGACCGGCATGCAACGGCTTTCACGACCTTCGTGGAGCGCGCGACGCGAATCGTCGAGCCGCTCCTGTTGTTGCTCGTGGCACTGGTGGTGGGAGGCATCGTCGTGATGATGTACATGCCGATCTTCGACATTGCGAACGGGGTTCGCTGAGCGCGGAACATTCAATGAATACGGATCCAGACGATTCCCTGCGCGAAGCGATTCAGTCGGCGCGTTTGCAGCATCGCGCGGGCGCCGGTGCGGTGCTCGACGTCTTGCTGCGGTCGGCCGGAAGCGATACCGGAGGGCTCCCGCAAAGGTTGGCGGTCGAGGCGGGGGTGGCAGTGCTCGCTGAGGGCGGTCAACGCCCCGACTTTTCGAAGATCGACCTGGCGACGTCGCGCGCCTGGCGCTGCGCGGTCATCCTCCAGAACGGCGGCAGTCCGCTGCTTGCGGCGGAAGATCCGTGGGATGACCTACTCGTGCAGCGTGCGAGCCGCCGCTTGGGCGTGCAGGTGACGCCCGTGGCAGTGGGCCGCAAAGCCCTGGACCATTTGCTGGGCGATGATCCGGCGGCCTCCGCGCGTGGTAGTGACCAGCGCGCGCCCGCGCAAGCGGATGGTCCCATCGTTGCCTTCGTGGACGACGCCATCCTGGCTGCATTCCGCAGCGGAGCCAGCGACGTCCACTTCGAATGCGACCGCGGAGGCGTGACGGTGAAGCACCGGCAGGATGGCGTGATGGTGCGTTTCGCGCGTCTCGACGGGGCACAGCAGGCCCAGGAGGTGGTGTCGCGGATCAAGGTGCTGGCACAACTGGACATCACCGAAAGGCGCCTGCCCCAGGACGGGCGATTTCGCTTCGAGCGGGCGCGCGACAGCATCGACCTGCGCGTGTCCGTCATGCCAAGCGTATTTGGTGAGGACGCCGTGCTGCGCTTGCTGGACAAGGCGCAGCTGCGCAGCCGCTCTTCGACGGTGTCCCTGGACTTGCTGGGATTCGAGGAAGGCAATGCACGTCTGATCCGGGAACTGGCCGGCGAGCCGAGCGGGATGCTGCTGGTCACCGGACCGACCGGCAGTGGCAAGACCACGACGCTCTACGCGGTGCTTTCGGAGATCAACAGCGGGGCGGAAAAGATCATCACGATTGAAGACCCGGTGGAGTACGAACTGCCCGGCGTCTTGCAGATTCCCGTCAACGAACGCAAGGGCCTGACCTTCGCGAAAGGGCTGCGGTCCATCTTGCGCCACGACCCGGATCGCATCCTGGTGGGTGAGATCCGTGATGCGGAAACGGCGGAAATCGCCGTCCAATCGTCGCTGACGGGCCACCTGGTGTTCACGACCGTGCATGCGAACAGCATGACGGACGTGATGGGCCGCTTCCGGCATTTCGGCCTGGACATGTTCGGATTCATGTCTTCCTTGAATGGCGCGGTCGTCCAGCGGCTGGTCCGGCAGCTGTGCCCGCATTGCGCGCAGCCTCGCCCGGCAACGAGCCGCGAAGTCGAATGGATGCACGCCATGGGGCACCAGGACGTGGCGTCGGTGCCGCATCCGGTGGGCTGCGAGCATTGCGGAAATACTGGTTACCGCGGTCGCTTCGTCGTGGCCGAGGTGCATGTCGTCGACGACGCATTTCGGGACCTGGTGACCGAAGGCGCGCCGCTCTCCGTGCTACGGAAGTACGGCGCGGAAAAAGGCGTCGAACCGTTGACGGTGCAGGCGGCCCGGCATGTCGCAGCTGGACGAACGAGCCTGGAGGAGGTGAAGCGTGTCGTGGGCTGGCTCTGAGGCGCCGCAGGTCTACCTGGGACAAAACCGGGTAGGAGTTTGGTCGCCGACCGCAGCGGACGCTGCCGTGCAATGGCTGGACAGTGCGTCTCCGGAAGAGGGCTGGTCACGAGCCGTCGAAACGCTGAAGGGGGACGACAAGCCCAAGGCAAGAAAGGTCGCCGTTTGGCTGTCGGGGGCTCTTGCGCGACCCTTTGTGTTCCAGCCCGTTCAAGGCTTGCGTCGACGGTCGGAGGCGCTGACAGTAGCAGCCGGATTGGCGCCCGAAGCCACGGGACTGCAGGGGCCTTGCGAGGTTTGGCTGGACGGCTGGACCGCGGGCAAGCCGTGTGTGGCGGTGGCAGTTGACCGCGCCCTCCGTGAACAGATCGAGTCGACCGCCAGGGCGGAAAAGCTTCGTTTGACCAGCTTGCGGCCCTGGTGGGTGGCCGCGCTGAATGCGGCACTGGACGAAACGGCCGCCATCAGGCTGCTGGCAGTGGAGGAGGTCGACGCCTTGACCGTGCTGTCTGGAGAACCCGGTTCGATTGCGGCCGCCACCTGCTACGCCCCAAGCCCTGACGCCTCGCAATCCCAGGCGCTTCTGACCCGGACGTTGATGGCGGCCAATGTGTCCGCGGAGTACGCCAGGCGAGCGCATCTCCAGGCTGGAGACATGTTGCCGTTCGATGTCCGTTGCGAGCAACTGGCATGAAGGCGCTGGACGTCGATCTGCGAACGCCACCTCGTGCGCCGAAGTGGGCGTGGAGTTTGGTGGGCGTGCTCGCGGTAGTCGCCGTCGTAGTGATCGGGTTCACCATCCGGGAACAGCGCAAGCTGGATGAAGTGCGCGCGCAGGTGGCCGACCTGGAGCGGCAACTCGCCGAGAGGTCGTCCAAGCCTGCCGTCGTGACCCAGAAACTGCCCTACGAGGAGAGCGCGCGGGAAATGCTGGCCTTGGCAACGTCCAAGTGGCCGGAAATGCTGACTGCGTTCGAAACGGCCGAAGTGGCCGGAGTGACGCCCAGCGCACTGGAAATATCGCCGGCGGATCGCTGGATCCGGGTGGAGGTCGATTTTTCCGACTATGGCAAGTTGCTCGAGTACATCGAGGCACTCAATGCCGCAACGCCCACTCCACGGTGGAGCCTGGTGCAGGCGCAGACCGGCACGAAGCCAGGTGCGGTGGGGGGCGCAACCTCTACAGCGACGATCCGCGGCGCTTGGTAGCCGCCCGGGGAGCTGGTGCGCGATACTTCGCCAAACCGGATCGCTCTATGGCCCAATTCGCCACGCACGAAGTCTTCAATCAGCCAGACCCCCTGGTCGACACCAACCTCTTCGAAGGCAACCAGGCCCTGCGTGACGCGCTGCGCTTCAACGCGCCGCAACTGGATGTCGCGCCGCTCGTGCAGCTCGGCCAGCTCGTGGGCAGCGCGGAAATGCAGCAGCACGCGCGCCTCGCCAACACGCACACGCCGGAACTGCACACGCACGATCGCTACGGCCGTCGCGTCGACGAGGTCGAGTTCCATCCGAGCTACCACGCGCTGATGACCGCGGCGGTGCAGGCCGGCCTGCATGGCACGCCGTGGGCCGGCGAGGGTGCGAGCCCGCATGTGCTGCGGGCGGCGGGCTTCATGCTCTTCACCGAGCTCGAGCCTTCCATCCTTTGCCCGATCTCGATGACCTATGCGGTCACGCCGGCGCTGCGCAGCAATGCCGCCATCTTCGCGGAGTGGGCCCCCAAGCTCACCAGCCGCAGCTACGACCCGGTGCTCAAGTCCGCCCGCCACAAGTTCGGCGTGACCATGGGCATGGGCATGACGGAGAAGCAGGGCGGCTCGGACGTGCGCGCGAACACGACGCGTGCGGAGCCGGACGGCAGCGACGACTGGGGCGCACGCTACCGCGTCACCGGTCACAAGTGGTTCTTCTCGGCGCCCATGTGCGATGCCTTCCTGGTGCTGGCGCAGACCGCGTCCGGGCTCAGCTGCCTCTTCCTGCCCCGCGTGCTGCCCGATGGCAGCCGCAATGCCATCCGCATCCAGCGCCTGAAGGACAAGCTGGGCAACAAGGCAAATGCCAGCTCTGAAGTGGAGTTCCAGGGCGCGACGGCCTGGCTGGTGGGCGACGAGGGACGCGGCGTGCCGCAGATCCTCGAGATGGGCACCATGACGCGCCTCGATTGCGCGCTGGGCACCAGCGCCCTGATGCGGCAGGCCTTGTCGATCGCGATGAACCACACGGCGCAGCGCGCGGCCTTCGGCAAGAAGCTGATCGAGCAGCCGCTGATGCGCAACGTCCTGGCCGACCTCGCACTGGAAAGCGAAGCGGCCACGCATCTTGCGCTGCGCCTGGCGCGGGCCTTCGACAAGCGCGCCGACCCGCACGAAGCCGCCATGGCGCGCCTGCTGACGCCGGTCGCCAAGTTCTGGATCTGCAAGCGCGGCAGCCATTTCGCGCAGGAAGCGATGGAGTGCCTGGGCGGCAACGGCTACGTGGAAGAGGGTGGGCAAGGCATCATGGCCCGCATCTACCGCGAGATGCCGCTCAACTCGATCTGGGAAGGCGCCGGCAACATCATGGCGCTGGATCTGCTGCGTGCGCTGCGCAAAGCCGATGCGGCCGCGGCGCTGGCCCAGGAACTCGCACCGGCGAAAGGCGCGCATCCGGCGCTTGACCGCCTCGCCGCGAGCCTGCCGACGCGCGTGGAGGAAATGGCCACCGAGATCGAAGCGCGCCGCCTCGCACAGGACGTCGCGCTGGCGGTTCAAGCGGCCCTGCTGTTCCAGGCCGCGCCGACGCCCGTCTTTGCCGCCTTCTGCGACTCGCGCCTGGCCGGCAACTGGGGGCAGGCGTTCGGCACTCTTTCCGCAGCAACGGATTTCGACGCTATCCTGCGGCGAGCCCAACCCCGCCCTGCGCCATGAACGACCTGATCCTGCACCACTATCCCCGCTCGCCCTTCTCGGAAAAGCTGCGCCTGGTCCTGGGCTACAAGAAGCTGCCGTGGAAGTCGGTGCTGATCCCGGCCATCATGCCCAAGCCGGACCTCGTCGCGCTCACGGGCGGCTACCGGCGCACGCCGGTGCTGCAGGTCGGGGCGGACATCTATTGCGACACGGCGCTGATCTGCGACGTGCTGGAGCACGTACGGCCGGAGCCCACGCTGTATCCGCCGCACCTGAAAGGCGTCTGCCGCATCTTTGCGCAGTGGGCGGACTCCACGCTGTTCTGGGCGGCGATGGGCTACAACCTGCAGCCCAAGGGCGCCGCGCACGTCTTTGCCGGGGCTCCGCCGGAAGCGGCCAAGGCGTTCTCCGAAGACCGCAAGGCGATGAGCGCGAACCTGGTGCGCCTGCGCCCCGGCGACGCGACCTCGGCCTATCGCTCCTACCTGCGCCGCATCGCGAACATGGCCGACGAGCACGACTTCCTGTTCGGCATGGAGCCTTGCGTGGCGGACTTCGCGGCCTACCACGGCATCTGGTACACGCGGCAGCAGGTGCCGCTGCTGGCCGACATCCTGAACGCCACGCCTTCGGTCATCGAGTGGGCCGAGCGCGTCGCGGCGATCGGCCATGGCGCGTCCACGCACCTGACCTCCGCTGATGCGGTGGCACTGGCGAAGGCAGCCGAGCCGGCGCCCGCCGGCGCCAACCTGCTGATCGACAGCGCCTTCCAGGACGACCACGCCATTCCGCTGGGCGCCCGCGTGACGATCACGCCCGAGACCTTCGGCGTCGAGGCCACCGAAGGCGAACTGATCGCAGCGACCCGCACGCACTACAGCCTGCGCCGCGAGGATCCGCGCACGGGCACCGTGCACGTGCACTTTCCGCGCATCGGCTACGTGCTGCGCGCCGCCTGAACATCATGGACGCGCCGCGCGCGCTCGGCTGCTGCCTGTTCGACACGGCGATCGGCGCCTGCGGCATCGCCTGGACCGAGGACGCGCTCGCTGCAGTTCAACTCCCGGAGACGACCCGCGCCGGCAGCCTGGCGCGCATGCGCCGCCGCTTCGGCGATGCGGTGCCGGAGGCCGATCCGCCGGCCTTCGTGCAAGCCGCGATCACGCGGGTGCGCCGGCTGCTGGAAGGCGAGAAGGACGACCTGCGCGACCTGCCGCTGCAGATGAATACCGTGCCGGACTTCCATCGCCGCGTCTACGAAGTGGCGCGAGCGATTCCGCCGGGCGAAGTGCTGACCTATGGCGAGGTCGCGAAGATGCTCGGGGATCCGGGCGCGGCGCGCGCGGTTGGCCAGGCGCTGGGGTCGAATCCGTTTGCGCCTGTCGTGCCTTGCCATCGGGTCCTGGCGGCGGGCGGCAGGTCGGGCGGGTTTTCGGCCGAGGGAGGCGCGATCACCAAGTTGAAGATGCTGGAGATCGAGAAGGCCCAGCTGGGCGATGGGCCGGGGTTGTTCGACGCTTAGCTGGGGTTGCACCCCAGCCTACGAATACCAGGACGCCTCAAGAGCACTGCAAACTCAACGCCTGCAGCGGCTTCGCTCCCTTTGCGTCGAGCACCACCAGGTTCACCTGCTGCGCATGTCCCGGCGTCGCCGCAATCGGCCGCAGCTTCAGCTTCTGCACGCCCTGGTACTGCCCCGCCGGCACGTACTGCCGCACGACGAAATCATGCCGCAACGCTTCGCCGGAGTTCTCGCCGGCGGTGACCTTGCTGGCATGGCCATGCTCGGTGACGGTCCAATACGCGGACCACGGACCACTCGCGCTGACTTCGGCCTCGACTGCGTCGGCGATGCGCGCGAGCCTGATATTTGCGCCGGCCGGCTGCGAGGGCGCCGCCAGTGAGTAGTTGCGCGAGTCCTGCCCGTCGCGCACCAGCTGCGGCGTGTAGATGTTGCCCGCGCCGTAGCGTGAAGCCAGTTCACGCTGGCGCGCCGTGTATGCCGGATTCGCGAAGCGGTCGACCCAGCCGATGTAATCCCAGTAGCCCACGTGGAAGGCCTGCGCGACGACCTGGCCCTTGGCCGCGGCCTCCTTCAGGCCGGACAGCCACTTGTCGGCGGGCGGGCAGGAGCTGCAGCCTTCGGATGTGTACAGCTCGATGACGGGCGTGCGGGTGGCGGGCGACTGCGCGCTGCAGTCGCCGGCATGCACGGCGCCCGAGAAGGCAGCCAGTGCAAGGAAGGCGGGCAGGGTGGAAGGCATGAAGTCTCCAGCGCCGCGGGCTGCAGCGTTGGAGACGATCCTAGACAGCTTGAATGAGCCGGCGATTAGAACCACTTGCGCCAGCCGGACTCCGGCGGACGGTCGGCCGCGACGGCCCTTTCGTCGCGGCGCAGCTCGCGCTCGCGGGCTTCGCGCAGCTGGTCTTCGCGCAGTTGGTCTTCCCGCAGCTGGGCCTCGCGCAGCTGTTGCGCCTGGCCATGCTCGGTGCGCACCAGCGGCGCGGCTTCCACCACCGGCGCGTTGCCCAGGCGGTGGTCCATCTCGTTCAGGCGGGCGGCCAGCGTGCGGTTCATCTGCTCCAGCTGGGTGCGCAGCTCGCGCTGGCTGTTGACCATGGCCTTCTGGAATTCGGTGGCGGTGATGGCGTCGCGCTCGCGCAGTTCGCGCAGCTGCGCGTCGAGGTGGGTGCGCAGGTCGGTGAAGCGCGAAGCTTCGGCACGGTCGGCCAGGTCGCGCTGGGCTTCCAGCGTCTTGTGGTGGGTGCGCGAATCGACCAGCGCCTGGGTGCGGATCGCCGCGCTGGCCAGCACGAAGGCGATGCAGGCGACGGCCAGGATGGTCAGCAGGACCAGGCCGAGGGGCGCATCCGTGACGAACAGGCCGAAGGACAGCGGCGTGGGGCGGACGAACTCGCCCCAGTTGAGGGCGGCGAAGGCCGCCACCAGCAGGATCGCGACGACGAACAGGGTGGCACGGGTACGCATGGGGTCTCCTTGTGGTGCTTAAGCCATTCTCTGCAGTGCAGTTCGCCACACTGTCAGCCGTTGGCTCGTTTGGGTGTGCGAGGCGTGTGGCAAACTCGGCCGGATTCCCGTTGTTCCCCAGCTTTACAGAATGCAAAAGATCCTGCGGCAGATCGCCGCTGAACTCCGGGTGCAGGAGGGGCAGGTGCGCGCGGCCGTCGATTTGCTCGACGGCGGCGCCAGCGTGCCGTTCATCGCCCGCTACCGGAAAGAGGCCACCGGCGGCCTCGACGACAACCACCTGCGCGAACTCGAAGCGCGCCTCGCCTACCTGCGCGAGCTCGAGGAGCGGCGCGAAGCCGTCCTGAAGAGCATCGAAGAGCAGGGCAAGCTCACCCCTGAATTGCGCGCCGCCCTCGAGGCCGCGCCCACCAAGCAGGAACTGGAAGACCTCTACCTGCCCTACAAGCCGCGCCGCCGCACCAAGGGCCAGATCGCCCGCGAAGCCGGCATCGAACCCCTGGCCGACCTGCTCTGGGCCGATCCGGCGCGCGACCCCGCCGCCGAAGCGGCGGCCTTCGTGAAGAAGGAAAAGGGCGAAGGCGGCGAAGACTTCACCACCGTCCCCGCGGTGCTGGACGGCGTGCGCGACATCCTGTCGGAGCGCTGGGCCGAAGACGCCGTGCTGGTGCAGTCGTTGCGCGAGTGGCTCTGGACCGAGGGCCTGCTCAAGTCCAAGCTGGCCGCCGGCAAGGATGAAAACAATCCCGACGTCGCCAAGTTCCGCGACTACTTCGACTACGACGAGCCCGTCGGCCGGGTGCCTTCGCACCGCGCGCTCGCGGTGTTCCGCGGCCGCGCGCTCGAGATCCTCGAAGCCAAGTTGGCCTTGCCGGTGGAACCCGAGCCCGGCAAGCCTTCGATCGCCGAAGGCAAGATTGCGCTGCACCTCGGCTGGAGCCATGCCGGCCGCAAGGCCGACGACCTGCTGCGCAAGTGCGTGGCGTGGACCTGGCGCGTGAAGCTGTCGCTGTCGACCGAGCGCGACCTGTTCGCCCGCCTGCGGGAAGACGCCGAGAAGGTCGCCATCAAGGTCTTCGCCGAGAACCTGCGCGACCTGCTGCTGGCCGCGCCGGCCGGCCCGCGCGTGGTGATGGGGCTGGATCCCGGCATCCGCACCGGCGTGAAGGTGGCCGTGGTCGATGCGACCGGCAAGCTGGTCGACACCGCCACGGTCTATCCGCACGAGCCGCGCAAGGACTGGGAAGGTTCGCTGCACACGCTGGGCCAGCTCGCCCGCAAGCACGGCGTGAACCTGATCGCCATCGGCAACGGCACCGCCAGCCGCGAAACCGACAAGCTGGCGGCCGACCTCGCGAAGCGCCTGGATGGCGACATCCAGCGGGTGGTGGTGAGCGAGGCCGGCGCTTCGGTGTATTCCGCCAGCGAGTACGCCTCGCAGGAAATGCCGACCGTGGACGTGAGCCTGCGTGGCGCGGCCAGCATCGCGCGCCGCCTGCAGGATCCGCTGGCCGAACTGGTGAAGATCGAGCCCAAGGCCATCGGCGTGGGCCAGTACCAGCACGACGTGAACCAGAGCGAACTGGCGCGCACGCTCGATGCCGTGGTCGAGGACTGCGTGAACAAGGTCGGCGTCGACCTGAACACGGCCAGCGCCCCGCTGCTGTCGCGCGTGTCGGGCCTCTCGACGACCGTCGCCAAGTCGGTCGTGCAGTGGCGCGAATCGAACGGCGCGTTCAAGAGCCGCCAGCAGCTGCTGCAGGTGACGGGCCTGGGCCCCAAGACCTTCGAGCAGAGCGCGGGCTTCCTGCGCATCCGCGGCGGCGAGAACCCGCTGGACATGACCAGCGTGCATCCGGAAACCTATCCGGTCGTCGAGAAGATCCTGGCCCATGCCGGCAAGCCGGTGCAGGAAGTGATCGGCCGGTCCGACATGCTCAAGACCCTCAAGCCCGAACTCTTCGCCAACGAGAAGTTCGGCGTGATCACGGTGAAGGACATCCTGGGCGAGCTGGAGAAGCCGGGCCGCGATCCGCGCCCTGACTTCAAGGTGGCCCGCTTCAACGACGGCGTGGACGACATCAAGGACCTGCAGCCCGGCATGGAGCTGGAAGGCACGGTCAGCAACGTGGCGGCTTTCGGCGCCTTCGTCGACCTGGGCGTGCACCAGGATGGCCTGGTGCACGTGAGCCAGCTCTCGCACAAGTTCGTCAACGACGCGCGCGAGGTGGTGAAGACGGGCGACATCGTCAAGGTGAAGGTGCTGGAGGTGGATGCCGCCCGCAAGCGCATCAGCCTGACCATGAAGCTGGGCACGCCCGCCCAGCGCCCCGGGGGTCCGCGCGACAACCGCTTCGAAGGCGCTGCCCGCGGCCAGCGCGCGCCGGCCAATCCGCAAATCAACGGCGCGATGCAGGGGGCCTTCGCAAAACTGCAGGGACTGCGAAAATAAGCTCCATGCCCATTCCGGTGCCGGCAAGCGTGTTGTTCCTGCGACTGCGCGCTTTCCACGAGCAGCCGGTGGCGGAGCAGGCGCGCCGGCGCGAGGCCTTGCAGGCGGCGGCGCGCGAGGCGCTCGCGCCCTGGCGTGAGGACCAGCGGGTCGTGCTGGAGGCTCCCGATGGCCTGGCCATCGTGGGCCGGGGCGATCCCGCGCTGGCCTTGCAGGCCGCGCAACAGGCCGTCACGGCGTGCGAGGACGAAGACGTGGCCATCGGCCTGCACTATGGCCCGGTGAAGGCGGAGGCGGATGCCCGGGGCGGCGCGCGGCTGGCAGGCGAGGGCCTGGAGACCGCGGCGGCCATCGCCGGTTTCGCCGACGAACATTCCCTGCTGGCGTCGCTGCCTTTCCGCAACGCCCTGGCCGCCGGCTCACCGCGGCGCGCGCGCACCCTGCGCTCCGCCGGTGACTTCACCGACGAGCGCATGCGCTCGCAGACGCTCTATGCCTTCGATCCCTCGGCCGCGCGCCGGCGCGCCGTGTGGCGGACGCTGTTCGGGCTCGCGGGCGTCGCACTGGTGCTGGGCATGGGCTACGCGGGCCGCACGGTGCGGCTGGAGATGGAAGCCGCCGCGCGGCCGGCCATCATCACCATCGAGATCAAGCCGGTGGGCGAGGTGTTCGTCGATGGCGAGCTCAAGGGCACGGCGCCGCCGCTCGCGCGCCTGGCCATTCCGGCCGGCCCGCACACCATCGAGCTGCGCAGCGGCCGCCTCAAGCCCGTGACCATGGACGTCAACCTGCAGCCCGGCGAGGAGCTGGAACTGAAGCACACCTTCGTCGCGCCGGTCGCTCCTCCCGCGCCGCGCCGCGCGCCGCCGGCGCCGCCGCAGACCGCGCAGGCCAAGGCGATCGACAAGGTCAAGTCCTGGCTGGACAAGCTCAAATGAATCCGCCGCCCTTCACCCATTTCGGCCGCTACCGCCTGCTCGAGGAGCTGGGGCGCGGCGCAATGGGCATCGTGTATCTCGCCGAAGACGAATCGCTGCAGCGGCAGGTGGCCGTCAAGGCCATGCTGCTGCCGTCCGACACCGTCGAGCGCGCCGAGCACGAGGGCCGCTTCCGCCAGGAAGCCAAGGCGGCCGGCGGCCTCAGCCATCCCAACGTCATCACCATCTACGACCTCGGCCGCGAAGGCGACTGGCTGTACATCGCGATGGAGGTGCTGCGGGGCACCGAGCTGCGCACGCTGATGTCGGCGGGCCTGCTGCCGCCGCCGCTCGCGCTGGACATCGCGGCGCAGGTCGCCGAAGGCCTGGCGGCCGCGCATGCGCGTGGCGTCGTGCACCGCGACGTGAAGCCCTCCAACATCATGGTGCTGGGCGGACGGCACGCGAAGATCATGGACTTCGGCGTGGCGCGCATGCAGGCCTCCGAGGTGCGCACGCGCAGCGGCGTGATGCTGGGTTCGCCCAAGTACATGTCGCCGGAACAGGTGTCGGGGCATCCGGTCGACCCGCGCAGCGACATCTTCTCGCTCGGCTCGATGCTGTACGAGATGGTGACCGGCCAGCCGGCCTTCGGCGGCGCGGAACTCGCCAACCTGCTGTACGACATCCTGCACACCACGCCGGTGCCCGCCACGCGCCTCAATCCGGCGCTGCCGCCCTTGCTGGACCTGGTGCTGGCCCGCGCGATGCAGAAGAATCCCGCGGCCCGCTACCAGGACGCGCACGAGATGGCGCGCGATCTCGAGGCCTGCCGCACGGGCGTGGCGCCTCCTGCGCCCGTACAGGCCATGGCGACGACCGGCAGCGTGGGGGAGGCGACCATCCTGTCGGCGACGGTGCGCAGCGACGCGCCGGCGTCACCGGCCACCTGGCTGCCGGCGCGCGAGTTCGATTCGATGGCGGCGATCCGGGGCCTGCTGGAGGCGACCGAGGCCGGCAAGCCGCCAGGCGGCGCCTGGCTGCATTCGCTGCTGTGGCCGGTGGTGTACGTCGCGGCGCTCGCAGGCGCCGTCGCCATCGCCCTGGCCTGAATTACTCCGCGATGCCGCCGACGACGTGGCTGAAGCCGCCGTCGACATAGGTGATTTCGGCCGTCACGCCGCCGGCGAGGTCGGACAGCAGGAAGGCCGCCACGTTGCCCACGTCGTCGATCGTCACGTTGCGGCGGATCGGAGAGGTCTCCGCCACCACCGACAGGATCTTGCCGAAGCCCTTGATGCCGCTGGCCGCCAGCGTCTTGATCGGGCCCGCGCTGATGCCATTGACGCGGATGCCCTTCGGGCCCAGCGAATCGGCCAGGTAGCGCACCGATGCTTCCAGCGAGGCTTTCGCCAGGCCCATGGTGTTGTAGTTCGGCACCGTGCGCATGGCGCCCAGGTAGGTGAGGGTCAGGAGCGCCGACTGCGGATTGAGATAGGGCAGGGCGGCCTTGGCCATCGCCGGGAAGCTGTACGCACTGATGTCGTGCGCGATCTTGAAGCCTTCGCGCGACAGGCCCTCGAGGAAGTCACCGGCGATCGCCTCGCGCGGGGCGAAGCCGATGGCGTGCACGAAGCCGTCGAACTTGGGCCAGGTGGCGGACAGGTCGGTGAACAGTTTTTCGATCTGCGCGTCGTCGCCCACATCGCAATCGAAGATCAGGCTGGAGCCGAAATCGGCGGCGAACTCGGTGATGCGCTCCTTGAAGCGCTCCCCGACGTAACTGAATGCGAGTTCGGCGCCTTGCGCGTGGCAGGCGCGGGCGATGCCGTAGGCGATCGACCGGTTCGACAGCACGCCGGTGATCAGGAGTTTCTTGCCCTTCAGGAAGCTCATGGTTTTCTCTTTGTCTGAACAGGCACGATTTTCGCACGCAGGTCGTCCGGGAGGGCAGAAGGCGACATTGCCGTGATTTGCCCGGCGGAAGTTGGGGTTACTCCTTAGGATTACCCGGGAAGACCCCCTGCCGAGCCGCCTATACTGCCGCCCGGGCCGGCGTTCACCACCAAGGACGCCGGCCTTTCTTTGTCGAGCGATGGATCTCGCTCCAGCACCACGGATAGAAGGACCTATGTTTCTGACCAGCCAACTTCGCGCCGTCCTGGGCGCCGCGCTCATCGCACTGAGCGTCGCCGGTTCCCCCCTCGCCCAAGCACAGACCCCGGCCCCGGCCGCCTCCGCGCCCGCCGCAGCCGCTCCCGCCGCTGCCCCGGCCGCCGTCGCTCCCGCAGCACCGGTCGCATCCGCCGCCGCCCCGAAGAACGGCGAAGCCCTGGACAACCCCTACGGCATCGAAGCCCTGTGGAAAGGCTCCGACCTGATCGCCCGCTCCGTGCTGGTCCTGCTGGCCATCATGAGCATCGGCTCCTGGTACATCCTGGTCGTCAAGCTCCTGGAGCAGACCAAGATGACGCGCCAGGCGCGCACCGTCGAAAAGAAATTCTGGGACGCCAAGTCGGTGCGCGAAGCCGCCAACGCCCTGGAGAAGAACAGCGCCTACCGCTTCATCGCCGAAGCCGGCGCCAATGCCACCACCGACCATGGCGGCCTGAAGACGCACATCCCGATGAACGAGTGGATCCCCATGAGCATCACGGCGGCCGTCGACCGCGTGCAGGCGTCCACCCAGAAGGGCCTGGCCTTCCTGGCCACCGTCGGTTCCACCTCTCCCTTCGTCGGCCTGTTCGGCACGGTGTGGGGCATCTATCACGCGCTGACCGCCATCGGCATCTCCGGCCAGGCCTCGATCGACAAGGTCGCGGGCCCGGTGGGTGAAGCGCTGATCATGACCGCCATCGGCCTGGCCGTCGCCATTCCCGCGGTGCTTGCCTACAACTGGCTGGCCCGCCGCAACAAGGCGATCATGGACGAAGTGCGCGAGTTCAGCGAGGAACTCAATGCGGTGATGGTCGGCTCCGCCGGCCGCGCCGCCTAAGTCCACCGCCACCACTGGAGCAATTCCATGGCGATGGCAGTCGGCGACGCCGACGACGATAGCGTCATTTCCGCCATCAACACCACGCCCCTCGTGGACGTGATGCTGGTGCTGCTCATCATCTTCCTGATCACGATTCCCGTGGTCACCACCTCGATCCCGGTGCAGCTGCCGAAGGAACGCGTGGAAGTGCGTGAGACCAAGCCCGAGAACATCGTGATCTCGGTCGACAAGGCAGGGAACATCTTCTGGTACGACGCGCGCGTGAGCGACGTCGAGAACCTGGTCGTGCGGCTGAAGAAGATCTCGGCGATGAAGCCGCAACCCGAAGTCCAGATCCGTGGTGACAGCAACGGCCGCTACGAAGGCGTGGGGAAGATCCTCTACGCCTGCCAGCGCGCCGGCATCACCAAGGTCGCATTCATCACCGAGCCGCCGCCCCTGGGCGGTTGAGCGTTCCCCGGAGGTATTCACATGGGACTCAAATCCCGCAGGGGAACCGATCCTGAGGTCATGATGGACATCAACACGACGCCGCTGATCGACGTCATGCTGGTGCTCCTCGTGATGCTGATCATCACCATCCCTATCCAGCTTCACGCCGTGAACCTGGAAATGCCGGTCGGTACGCCGCCGGAAAACGCGATCAAGCCCGAGAAGGTCCAGATCGACATCGACGAGAAGAGCGTCGTCTACTGGCAGGGCCTGCCGGTGACCGCCGCGGAACTCGACCAGAAAATGTCCGAGGTCGGCCAGCTGCCCAACCAGCCCGAGATCCACCTGCGCCCCAACAAGGACGCCCAGTACGCCGTGTTCGCGAACGTGCTGTCCTCGTCCAAGCGCAAGGGCCTCACCAAGATGGCCGTGATCGGCAGCGAGCAGTTCGTCAAATGACCGAGCACATCTCCCACCGGCGCTCCTATGGCGCCGCCAATCCGGGACGGCGCGCGGTCGGCTGGGCCGCCGTCGTCATCCTCCACGCGATCATCCTCTGGGCCCTTGTCACGGGCACGGCCCGCAAGGGCCTGGAGTTGATCAAGAAGCCGCTGGAAGCCGTGGTGATCCAGGAAGTGATCATCCCGCCGCCGCCCCCGCCGCCGCCCCCGCCTCCGAAGAAGATCGAGAAGGTGGAGCCGAAGGTGGAGAAGGCGCCGCCGCCGCCGTTCGTGCCGCCGCCGGAGGTGACGCCTCCGGTGCAGACGACCGCGCCGGTGATCCAGTCGGTGCAGACGCCGCCGCCGGCCCCGCCGGTGATCGCTCCGCCGCCGCCTCCGGCCCCGCCGGCGCCGGTGGGCCCGAAGCGCACCGACATGGCCGTGGCGTGCCCCACTCAGGTGAAACCCGAGATGCCGCGCGCGGCACTGCGGGACAAGGTCGAAGGCGTCGTGGTCGCCAAGGCCCTGATCCGCGATGGCGCGGTCAAGGAAGTGACGATCCTCTCCGGGCCCCGCGTGTATCACAACGCGGTGCGCGACGCGATGATGCAATACAAGTGCATTTCCGACTCCGGCGAGGTGACCGCCACGCAGGAATTCGGCTTCAAGATCGACTAAGAGCAAGCCCGCAAAACAGGCACGGACCCTGCATCGGTGCATGGCGCTTTCGCCAGGCATCGCTGCGAGGGTCCGTTTGCTTTTTGGGACGTTGGTACGCCGATGTTTCGACGCCACAAAACGGACATACAGGGTCAATTACCGAGTGACCCGCTGTGAAGCCTGTGCCAGAGTGTGTCCCCAGCCGGCTTGACTCGGACACGGGTCTTGTCGTGCCAACCCCGAGGGCGTCTTGCGCCAGAAGCGCAGGGCGGCTTGAAAACGTCAGCAGGAGAGTTCATGAATTCCCAGAATAGAAACTTCAGAAGGACCGTGGTCGCCCACGCGGCCCTCGTCGCGATCTGCGGATCCGCGGCCATGGTGGCGCCCCAAGTGGTGTTTGCCCAGCAAACACTGCAACGCGTGGAGGTGACGGGTTCGAGCATCCGTCGCGCCGACGCCGAAACGGCTTCGCCGGTGCAGGTGATCAGCAAGGATGAAATCGACCAGTCCGGCAAGGCTACGGTCGGTGAATACCTGCAGACGCTGACCGCCGACGGCCAGGGCTCCGTGCCGTTCACGTATGGCCGCGGCTTCGCCGGTGCCACCGCCTCCGGCATCTCGCTGCGTGGCCTTGGTGCGAACGCCACGCTGGTCCTGATCAACGGCCGCCGTGTTGCTGCATCTGTGCTCGCTGACGACGCACAGCGCGCGTTCGTCGACCTGAACCAGGTCCCGCTGGAAGCGGTGGAGCGCGTCGAAGTGCTGAAGGACGGCGCTTCCGCCATCTACGGTTCCGACGCCATCGCGGGCGTGGTCAACATCATCCTGAAGAAGAACTACGTCGGTACGGCCATCAAGCTGACCGGTGGCATCGCCGAAGAGGGTGATGGCTCCGAAGGCCGCGTGTCGCTGACGCACGGCATGGGCGACATCGACAAGGACGGATGGAACCTGCTGCTGAACGCAGAAATCGCCAAGAAGAACGCCATCTACTATCGCGACCGCGCCGGCCGCAACGGGGTTGGTGTTTCCGCGATTGGCACCCTGGGCCTGAACCCGGACGCCGGCCCGAACAACAACATCAACCGCCAGGGCGGCAACGGCTGGATTCCGTCCAACGCTGCGGGTCGCCTCAACAACAGCGCCAGCCAGTCGTTCGTTGGCAACGTCCGCAACCCGGCCACGAACTTCTACTACGGTCGCAACGACACCAGCGCCGGCACCGGCTTCACCCAGACCTTCCCGAATGCGCAGGCGTATTGCAACGCCAACACGAACCTGACGCAGAACAACCCGAACGGCGCCTGCATCAACGACATGTGGCAGCAGTTCGGCCAGGTCCAGCCGGACATGAACTCGGGCAGCTTCTTCGGCCGCTTCACCAAGGCGATCAACGCGCAGACCGAAGGCTTCATCGAGCTGGGCTACTACCAGATGAACTCGCGCGTGCAGAACACCCCGCTGGTCCCCAGCGGCACGATCTTCACGCCGACCGGTGACGTGTTGTCCAACGTGGCGAACACCATGCTGGGCGCCACCCATCCGGACAACCCTTACCTGGGCACCGCTGCACGCCTGTCTTACAACCCGGGCTTCGACATCGGCCCGAACATCACTCAGTCCGACAGCCATACGGTGCGCTTCGTCGCCGGCGTGAAAGGCTCCGCGGCTAACTGGGATTACGACACCGCGCTGTCCTATTCCGAAGTGAAGCAGACGGACGTTGCCGAGCGCCGCATCAACTGGCGTGTTTCCAACGCGCTGTTGAACCCGACGAACGCGGCCGCCGTGGCAGCTGCCACCGCCAACAGCGCCGCCTATGCCGCGCTGCCGCCTGGCTCGGTCTGGCGTATCGGCGAGAACGCAAGCCTGAACAACCCGGCAATCTACAACGCATTGCTGGCTGACCAGAGCCGTTCCGGTTACTCGCGCCAGTACGGCGTGGACTTCAAGGCGTCGACCGAAGTCGGCAAGCTCGATGGCGGCGCCATCGGCCTGGCCGTGGGCGGTGAACTTCGCCATGAAGAAAACAACCTACCGTACTACACCGGCCTGGGCGACTACATCGGCGTCTCGCTGACGAAATATGGCGGCGACCGCAACATCGCGGCCCTGTACACGGAAGCGCTGTTTCCCGTCACCAAGCGGCTGGAGCTGAGCGCCGCCCTGCGTGGCGACCACTACTCCGACGCGGGCAACGCGTTCACTCCGAAGGTGGGTGCCAAGTGGCGTCCGCTCGACAACCTGGCGATCCGCGGCACCTACGCCGAGGGCTTCCGGGCTCCGTCGTCGAGCGAGAACAACGCGGGCTCGGTAGCTGCCTTCGGCGGTGCCACCGTTGACGACAATGTTCGTTGCGCTGCCGGCGTGGGTGACGACAATTGCAAGGGCGTCGCGCCGACCTTCGTGCAGCGCGGCAACCCTGACCTCGAGCCGGAAAAGTCGAAGAGCTTCACTGTGGGCGCGGTGTGGGACATCACTCCCAAGACCAGCCTGACCGCCGACCTGTGGGAAATCAAGCGCACCGGCCTGCCGGTGATCCAGGACCCGCAACAAGCCGTGAACAACGGCCAGTACACGCGTGACCCGAACACCGCCCTGACGCCGACCGACCCCGGCGCGATCCTGAGCGGCTTCGTGCAGTTCGAAAACTCGGCCTCGAGCAAGACGAACGGCTTGGACGTCGAAGTGAAGCACCGCTGGGACCTGGGCGAGGGCCTGGGCCGTGTCAACGCCACGCTGACCTGGACGCACCTGTTCACGCAGCAAGTGGTGGACAGCACCGGCGTGATCCACGATTACGAGGGCACCCACGGCGACTGCAATATCACGAACTGCATGGGCACGCCGAAGGACCGCATCAGCTTCACGGGCACGTGGGACTGGAACCAGTGGCGCTTCGGTGCGAATGTGAACTACCGCGGGCCGATGTCCAACAAGCTGGAACAGAGGGACTACGACCCGGACACCAAGACGTACTCCACCGCGGCTTGCGCGCAATCCTTCGCCAATGGCAGCGATGCTCCCAATGGCTGCAAGGTGAAGTCGTTCACGACGCTGGACCTGTCCCTGCTGTATCGCCTGGGCAAGAACACCGAGATCTTCGGTTCGGTCCAGAACGTGTTCGACTCCAAGCCGCCGTATGACTTCATGACCTACGGCGCGATCGGCTACAACCCGCTCGACTACTCGGGCGCCATCGGCCGCTTCTGGCGCGTGGGCCTGAAGCACAAGTTCTGATCGGGACTTGCGCTGACCCGGTGCAAGCCGGGTCCCTCGCGTAAAGAGAAATCCACCGCTTCGGCGGTGGATTTTTTTTGGGTGGAAGGGACGTGGATGGTGGGGTCGCTGGTCGCGAACCCACCCTACGTGGGCGTATCTGTCCGGGCTCCCGTAGGGCGGGTTCGCGCCAGCGACCCCGCCGCCGAGCCCGCAGGGCTCAAGCCGCCGTCGCCGGTTCCGGCAATTGCTGCAACCCAGGCAGCATCGTCCAGCGCAGCCCTACCAGCGCCAGCAAAAGGGCCCCAGCGCCCGCGGCAGCCAGCGACCAGCGCAGCCCCAGATGTTCGCCCAGCGTGCCGCCCAGGAGAGCCCCCGGCAGCGCCGGCAGCAGGATCAGCCAGCGCATGGTGCTGGTCATCCGACCGAGCAGCGGAATCGGCGTGACGGCCTGGCGCAAGGCCAGGAAGTTGATGAACATCAGCACGGCGCCGAAACCGAAGCAGGTGAGCATCAGGACGAAGCTGGCGATGCCCCAGGCGTTGGCCGGCGCGAAAGCAAGCTGCAGCCAGCCCACGCCGCAGATCGCGAATCCAGACAGCAGACTGGGACCAACCCCGAGGCGCCGGGAGATGCGATTGCCGAAGGCGCTGCCCGCCACGGTGCCCAGCCCCACGCCGATGTAGCACAGGCCAACCTGCCGTTCGTTCAGCCCCAGCTCCCGCGTGGCGAACAGGATCTGCACCACCATGGCCGCATGGTGGCAAAGCTGCCAGGCGCCCACCAGGAGCGCCATCACGACCAGCAGGTGGGTGTGGCGCACGAAGCGCAGTCCGGCCCGCAGCGCCTCGCCAAAGGGCTCCGGCGGGCTTTCCAGGGGCGGTTCCACCACCGGCAGCTTGCGCAGGATGGTCACGCTCGCCAGCAGCATGAAGGCGTCGGCCAGCAGTGCGGCGGGTGCGCCCACCAGGCGGATCAAGGCACCGGCCAGTCCGGGGCCCGCCACGTCGGCGGCGGAACTCGCCAGCGCGTTGCGCGCATGCGCCTCCACCAGCCGGCTGCGCGGCACGATCTGCGTCAGCACGATCTGGGCGGCGGTGCCCGCGCAGACGACCACGCAGCCGATCACGAAGGCCACCAGGTACAGGTAGGGCAGGCCCAGCCAGCCCAGGAGCCACGCGAGCGGCACGGTGGCCAGCGTGCCGGCCACCACGAGTTCGCCGCTGATGTACACGGGCAGCTTGCGCACCCGGTCGAGCCAGACGCCGGCTGGCAGCGAGAAGAGGGCGAAGGGCAGCAGCTCCATCGCCGTGAGGTAGCCCATTTGCGAAGGCGTCGCATGCAGCAGCACCGCCGCCGTGAGCGGGATGGCCAGCATGGTCACCTGCGCCCCGAAGGAGCTGATCAGGATCGACAGCCAGAGCCGCCGGTAGACGGCATCGCGTAGCAGGTCGGTGCTGGGCAGCGCAAGCCGCGCGGCCCGCTCGGCGAGCCAGGACCGGGCTTGCGCGTCGCTGTCCATCAGTACAGCCAGCAGGCCGCTTCGTCGCCGGCGGCCACGGTCTTCAGGGGCGGGATCTCGGCCGCGCAGCGGTCGAAGGCGTGCGGGCAACGTGTGCGGAACACGCAGCCGCTCGGCGGCGAGATGGGCGAAGGGATGTCGCCTTTCAGCAGCTGCAGGTGCTTGTGCCGCTCGGTGCGCGGATCGGGCACCGGCACGGCAGCCTGCAGCGCCTGCGTGTACGGATGCTTGGGCGCTGCATAGAGCGCGTGCTTCTCGCCCAGCTCCATGGTGCGTCCCAGGTACATCACCAGGACCCGCTGGCTCACGTGCTTGACCACGGCGAGGTCGTGCGCGATGAACAGCAGCGCCAGGCCCATCTCGCGCTGCAGGTCCTGCAGCAGGTTGACGATCTGCGCCTGGATCGACACGTCCAGCGCGGACAGCGGTTCGTCGCACACCAGCACGCGCGGACGCAGGATCAGCGCGCGGGCGATGCCGATGCGCTGGCACTGGCCGCCCGAGAATTCGTGCGGATAGCGGTACAGGTGCGTGTCGTTCAGGCCGACGCGATGCAGCATGGCCTTCACGCGCGCCAGCACTTCGGCGGCCGGCAGTCGCGGCTCGTGGGTGCGCAGCGGCTCCCCGACGATCTGGGCGATGTTCATGCGTGGATTCAGCGAGGCCAGCGGGTCCTGGAACACCACCTGCACCTGCTTGCGCACCTTCTGCCATTCATCGTGGCTGGCACCGACCATTTCCTGGCCGAACCACTTGACGCTGCCGCTCGTGGCCGGCACCAGGTTCAGCACGGCGCGCGCCAGCGTCGACTTGCCGCAGCCGGATTCGCCGACCAGGCCCAGCGTCTCACCCGGAAGGAGGTCGAAGCTCACGCCGTTGACGGCGCGCAGGGCCGCAGGCTTGGCCCAGGGCAGGGACGTGGCCGCCTTGACCTTGAAGTCGACGTGCAGGTCGCGCACGGACAGCAGGGGCATCGTGCTCATGCCGCCTCCTTCACTTGCGGGCGGAAGGAGATCACGTCGGCCGGGTCGCGGTGGCAGGCGCGCAGCACGGATCCTGACTGGGCGAGCGGCGGCATCTGCGAGGCGCATTGCGGCAGCACCCATTCGCAGCGCTCCGTGAAGGGGCAGCCTTTGGGCAGGTGCAGCATGTTCGGCGGCTGGCCCGGGATGGCCACCAGCGGCGCGCCGCCCTGGTCGAGGCGCGGCACGGCTTCCAGCAGCCCGCGCGTGTAGGGATGCGTCGGGTGGTAGAAGATGTCCTCGGCGCTGCCTTCTTCCATGACGCGGCCGCCATACATCACCATCACCTGGTCGCACAGGCCAGCCACCACGCCGAGGTCGTGCGTGATCAGGATGATGGCCGTGCCGTACTCGCGCTGCAGGTCGCGCATCAATTGCATGGTCTGCGCCTGCACGGTCACGTCGAGCGCGGTGGTGGGCTCATCGGCGATCAGCAGGTCCGGCTGGCACAGCAGCGCCATCGCGATCATGATGCGCTGGCGCATGCCGCCGGAGAACTCGTGCGGGTACATCGTGATGCGGCGCGCCGCATCGGGGATGCTCACGGCTTCCAGCGTCTGGATCGCCAGGGCGCGCGCGCTCTTGCGCGACAGGCCCTTGTGCAGTTCCAGAACCTCGGTCATCTGCCGTTCCACCGTGAGGTAGGGGTTCAGCGCCGTCATCGGGTCCTGGAAGATCATCGCGATGCGGTTGCCGCGGATCTTGTTCAACTTGGCCGGCGCCAGCGCCAGCAGGTCGTCGCCCTGGAACCAGGCATGGCCACTGGCGCGGCCGTTGCCGGAAAGCAGGCCCATGAGGGCGAGCATGGTCTGGCTCTTGCCGGAGCCGCTTTCGCCGACGATGCCGAAGGTCTGGCCCTTTTCGAGCTCGAAGCTGATGCCGTTGACGGCGTTGACTTCGCCCTCGGGCACCTGGAAGCGGACGCTCAGGTCGTCCACCCGCAGCAAGGGGGTGTTGGGAGCCGCAGCCATCAGCGTTCCTTGGGATCGAAGGCGTCGCGCAAACCGTCGCCGATGAAGTTGAAGCAATAGAGCGTGATCGACAGCAGCGCGCCGGGAAACAGCAGCATCCAGGGCGCGGCGTCCATGACGTTGGTGCCGTCCTCGATCAGCACGCCCCAGCTGGTCATCGGTTCCTGGATGCCCAGGCCCAGGAAGGACAGAACGGATTCGGTCAGGATCACGCCCGGCACGGTGACGGTGGTGTAGATCACCACCACGCCCAGCAGGTTGGGCACGACGTGGCCGAAGATGATGCGCGGCGTGCTCACGCCGATGGCGCGAGCGGCCTGCACGAACTCCATGGAACGCAGCGACAGCGTCTGGCCGCGCACCACGCGCGCCATGTCCATCCACGAGAAGGCAGTGATCGCGATCACCACCAGGTAGAACTCGCGCCCCAGCACCGTCACCAGCAGGATGGCGATCAGCAGGTAGGGGATGGCGTACATCATGTCGACGAAGCGCATCATGAAGGCGTCGGTGCGCCCGCCGATGAAGCCGGCGGTGGCGCCCCAGGCGATGCCCACGGCCACGGAGGCGAGCGTGGCGAGCAGGCCCACCATCAGCGAGATGCGGCCGCCGACCAGGCAGCGCACGAGCAGGTCGCGCCCCGATTCGTCAGTACCCCACCAGTGCATGTTGTGCAGCGTCGGCGGCAGCTTCATCGCATCCCAGTCGGTGCTGTCGAAGGCGTTCGGAAGGATCGTGGGGCCGATGGCGCAGAGCAGGGCGATCAGCAGCAGCACGATCGTGCTGGCGACGGCGGCGCGGTTCGCCAGGAAGCGTCGGCGGGCGTCGGCCCACGGGCTGCGCTTGGCCGGGCCGACCGGCATTGCAGCGAGTTCTTCGACGAGCGCGTCGCGGCGGAAGGAGAACAGCATGTCAGTAGCGGATCTTCGGGTCGAGCGCGGCGTACGCGAGGTCCACCAGCAGGTTGAGCGTGACCGCGATCACCGTGATCAGCACCACCAGCCCCAGCACCAGCGTGTAGTCGCGGTTGCCGGCGCCGTTGACGATCAGCTTGCCGATGCCGGGCAGCGAGAACACCGTCTCGGTCACCAGGGCCGCGGTGATCGAGGAGATCGCCAGCGGGCTCAGCACCGACACCACCGGCAGCAGTGCCGGCTTGAGGGCGTGGCGGAGCACGACGGTGCGGGTCGGCAGGCCCTTGGCGCGGGCGGTGCGGATGAAGTTGCTCTTCATCACCTCGATCAGGCTGCCGCGCATCACGCGGCCGATGGTGGCCACGTTGATCAGCGTCAGCAGCGCGACCGGCATGGCCATGTAGCGCCAGTCGAAGTTCTCCCAGCCGCCGGCCGGCAGCCAGCGCAGCCACAGCGCGAACACCAGCACCATCACCGGGCCGATCACGAAGGACGGGATCACGCTGCCGATGTTGGCCAGCAGCATGACGAAGAAATCGGCGAAGCTGTTCTGGCGCAGCGCCGCCACGATGCCCAGAGTGATGCCGACCACCAGCGACACCACCATGGCGATGCCGCCGATCGCCAGCGAGACCGGAAGTGCCTTGGCCACGAGCTCGTTGACCGACCAGTCGGCGTAGCGGAAGGACGCGCCCAGGTCACCGTGCAGCAGGTTTTCCAGGTACAGGAGATACTGCTTCCACAGCGGCAGGTCGAGGTGGTACTTGGCCTGCAGGTTGGCCAGCACCGCGGCCGACACCTGTTTTTCGGAATCGAAGGGGCCGCCCGGCGCCGCGTGCAGCAACAGGTAGCTGGCGGTGATGACCGCCAGCAGCGTGGGAACGGTCGCCAGCAGGCGCCGCAAGACATAGGACCACATGGGTGACGGGCCTCTTTTGCAAAACAGCCCCGCGGTGGTGCCGCGGGGCTGCCAAACTGAAGTCCGGTGGGACGGTCAGTGCTTGATGATGTACAGGTCCTTGCTGCGGAAACGGTCTTGCGCGTTTTCCAGCGAATACCCGCCGACGTACGATTTTACCAGCCGCGGCAGGCTGTACTGCACCAGCGGAATGATCGGGTAGTCCTCCATGATCATCTTGGTGGCTTGCGACAACAGCTGCTTGCGCTTGGCGGCGTCCGTCTGCTGGGTGCCTTCGAGGATCAGCTTCTCGGCCTGGCGGTTGCAGTTGAAGTTGTTGTTCTGGTCCGAATCGCAGCGCACCAGGGCCAGGAAGTTGGTCGCGTCGTTGTAGTCGGCGATGAAACCGTTGCGGGCGAGCTCGAAGGCGCCGTCATGGCGCTTCTTCAGCAGCACCTTGAACTCCATGGCTTCCAGCTCGATGTTGATGCCCAGCTTGGACTTCCATTCGGACTGGGCGAAGATCGCCATCTTCTTGTGGTACTCGCTGGTGTTGTACGAGAAGGTGTACTTGGTGCCGGGCTTCACGCCGGCGGCTTCCAGCAGCTTCTTGGCCTCGGCCACCTTCTGCGCCATGGGCCACTTGGCCCAGTCGTAGTCGCTGTTGTCGGCGCCTTCCATGCCCTTGACGATCAGGCCGTAGGCGGGGGACTGGCCGTCGGCCGTGACCTTCTGCGACAGGATGTCGCGGTCGATCACCATCGACAGCGCCTTGCGCACGCGCACGTCCTTGAAGGCCGGGCTCTGGGTCTGGAACGAGTAGTAGCGGATGCCCAGCATCGGCGCGTTGCGCACGTCCTTGGGATATTGCTTCTTCATCTGCTCGTAGGTGCCCGGCGGCAGCTGGTAGACCCACTCGTTCTGGCCGCTTTCGAACAGCTTGACGTCGGCGTTGCCGTCTTCCACCGGCAGGTAGGTCACGCGCGTCAGCTGCACGTTGGCGGCGTCCCAGTACTGCGGGTTCTTCTCGATGACGACCTTGGAGTTGACCTGCCACTCCTTCAGCACGAAGGCGCCGTTGCTCACGAGGTTGCCGGGCTTGGTCCAGTCCTTGCCGAATTTCTCGACGCTCGCCTGGTGCAGCGCGCCCAGGTTGTTGTTGGACATCAGGCCGGGCAGGAAGGTCACCGGCTGCGACGTCCGGACTTCGAGCGTGAGCTTGTCGATCGCCTTCACGCCGACTTCGGAGGTGGGCTTCTTGCCGGCGGCGACTTCGGCGCCGTTCAACAGGAAGACGCCATAGGTGCTGGCGTAGTTGGAGGCCGTCTTCGGGTCGAGGAAGCGGCGGATGCCGTAGACGAAGTCCTGCGCGGTCACCGGGTCGCCGTTGGACCACTTGGCGTTGGGACGCAGCTTGAACACCCAGGTGGTCGCGTTTGTCTGTTTCCAGCTCTCCGCCACGCCGGGGACGATCTTGCCGTCGGCGTCGTTGGCGGTCAGGCCCTCGAACAGGTCGCGCGTGATGTTGTTCGCGCCCACCGATTCGGCAATCGCAGGGTCCAGCGACTCGGGCTCGGAGCCGTTGTTGCGGATCAGCGTCTGCGTCGCGTTCAGCTGGGTGCCGGCCGGCACGACGGCCGCGGCGGCGGGCCACGCCAGGGCGACCAGGGCCGCGAGCACGCCCATGCGGGCGATGGTGTTCAGGTTCATCGTTTTCCTCTCTTCCTCTCGAATCAATGGGGCAGGCGCGCGGTGTCGATGTCCACGTAGGACCAGAATTCGCGGGCAAAGGGGTGGCGCTTGTAGCCAATCAGCCACGGCTGCATCATGTCGGTGCCGACGCGGTGCACGCGCACCTTGATCGGCATGTAGGCCACCAAAATCTTGACGGCCTCGCGGATCACCGCATCGCGCTCCGGGCCGTCCGGCAGGATGGCCTGCTTCTCGTACAGCGCATCGAACTTCGCGTTCTTGAAACGCGAAAGGTTCTGCTGGCCGGCCGCCGGGCCGTAGGCGAGTTCGAGCACGCCGCCGCTGTTCGGCGAGCTCCCGGACAGGCCGAGGCCCCACATCATCACCCTGCCTGCGCGCGCCGACTTCAGCTGCTCCGGCCACTTGCCGATGCGGTAGTTGATCTTGATGCCCACCGCGTCGAAGTTCTTCTTCATCAGCTCGTCCCGCTCGCGGTAGTCCTCGGTGCCGAGCGTGTCGTAATCCAGCACGAGTGGCTTGCCATCCGGCAGGTCGCGCCAACCGTCGCCGTCCTTGTCGACGTAACCGTACATGTCCAGCAAGGCGATCGCGCGGGCCCGGTCGAAGGTGCCCATCTCCGAGCGGAAGTTGCGGTCGAAGCTCATGGTGTTGGGCATCACGAAGCTTTGCGCCACCAGCGCCTGGCCGCGGCGCGAGAGCCGCACTTCCTCGTCGCTGTTGAAGGCCAGGGCGATCGCGCGGCGCAGCGCCACCTTGTCGGGCGTGTAGCCGCCGACCACCGGATGCTCCATGTTGAAGTAGAACATCGTGATGTCCGACAGCGGCGTCTGCGAGGCGCGGATCCCGCGCTTGGCCAGGTTGGGGGCCAGCTTGCCGCCGGGGACCGCCTGCAGGGCGAAATTCTCCTGCAGCCGCTCCATGAAGTCCTGCTCGTTGTTCAGGAAGGAAAGCCAGCGCGGCTGCTGCTGGTCGATGATGCTGATCACCACCTTGTCGACGACCGGCAGGCGCTTGCCCTTCATCTGCGCGTAGATCGCCTGGGCCTCGGCGTCGTCGGCCGCCGGCTCGGCCTCGTACCGCCGCTCGCGGAAACCGGGGTTGCGCACCAGCGTGATCTTGGAGGAGCGCTTCCACTCCTGCAGCATGAAAGGTCCGGTGCCGACCGGATGCTCCATGATGTGGTCGCCGTATTTCTCGACCACCTCGCGCGCGACGATGCCGAGCGTGGCCACGTCCGCCAGGTTCAGGAGGAAGCGAGGGCGGGTCTCCGCCAGCTTGATCTGCACCGTGTAGCGGTCCAGCGCCCGGATGCCTTCGACCTCGGTGTCGTAGTTGAACTTGCCGCCGGCCTCGGCCTTCTTCCGCAGTTCCTCCAGCCCCAGCACCCGCTCCTCGGCGAGGCTCGAATAGCGCGGGCTCTTGTTCTTCGGGTCGTAGTAGCGCTTGTAGGTGTAGACGAAGTCGGCCGCCACCAGTTCGCGCTTCCTGCCGTTGAACGCCGGGTCGTCCGCGAAATAGATCCCCTTCTTCAGCCGGAAGGTGAAGGTGCGGAAATCCGGTGAGACCTCCGGCATCGCTTCGGCCAGGTTCGGGCGCACCTTCGCCGGACGCGCGAGGTAGTCGTATTCGTAGGGCGACTCGAAGATGTTCGCCACCACGGTGGAGGAATAGAGGTCGCTGATCTGCGCCGGATCGAACCCCGTTTCGGCAACGGGGAAGGAGTAGCGGAAGACCTTTTCGGCCTGCGGGGCGGAAGCGGAGGGCTGGGCGTCTGACGGGGTTGTGACAGCTGCCAACGCCAGGCACAGGCTTGTGGCCCACGCCCAGGTTTTGGGATTCATGCTTGGAAACACCAATACTGGAACGGTAAACCCGCAAGCATAATCCGCGCCTTGCGTGCCGCCATGAGCGGTTTTCCCTAGAAGCGTGCCAAAAGCGCGCCCACCAGGCCTTTCCGGACCCTTATGTTGTCGTATCTCTTGCGGCGGATCCTGCAGATGATCCCCACGCTCGCGGGCGTGATCCTGCTGGTGTTCTTCCTCTTCCACTTCTTCGGCGACGATCCGGCGGTGATCCTCGGCGGGCAGGGGTCGAATCCCGACCAGATCGCCTCGATCCGCAAGCAGCTCGGGCTCGACCTGCCGGTCTGGACGCAGCTTTGGATGTTCGTCTCTAAAGTGCTGACCTTCGACTGGGGCCGCAGCTGGACCACCCAGGAAGCCATCTCGAACATCTTCGCCACCCGCCTGCCGGCGACGCTGACGATCATGATTCCCATCCTGGTGCTCGAGGTGGGGCTGGCGATCGTTTGCGGCCTGGCCGTGGCCTACGTGCGCGGCAGCCTGACCGACCGCGCCGTGATGATGATCACGACCGTGGCGCTGTCGATCAGCTTCCTGGTCTACGTGATCATCGGCCAGTACGTCTTTGCCTTCCGGCTAGGCTGGTTCCCGGTGCAGGGCTGGAGCAACAGCGTCTGGACCAACCTGGCCGTTTACGCGCCGCTGCCGGTGCTGCTGGCGGTTCTGGTGAGCCTGGCGCCGCAGACGCGCCTTTACCGCAGCTTCTTCCTCGACGAGATCGGCCACGACTACGTGCGCACCGCGCGCGCCAAGGGCGTGAGCGAGAACACCATCCTGTTCAAGCACGTGCTGCGCAATGCGCTGATCCCGATCCTCACCAACGTCGCCACGCAGCTGCCGGGCGTCTTCATCGGCGCCTTCCTGATCGAGGTGTTCTTCTCCATCCCCGGGCTGGGGCGCGAGGTCTATGCCGCCGTCGGCCGCAGCGACTACCCGGTGCTGCAGGCCGTCACCATCTACCTGGCGGCGCTCACGATGGTGATCAACCTGTTCACCGACATGATGTACAAGTTCGTCGACCCGCGGGTGGTGCTGAAATGAGCGCCGTCCTGCCCGAAATCGGCGCGCCCGTCGTCCCCGACGCGCTGCCGCACTCGCCGAGCGTCTGGACCCAGGCCTGGCGGCGCCTGCGCACCGACCGCGTCGGCATGGTGTCGCTGTGGGTCGTGGTCGCCTTCCTGGCGATGGTGCTGCTGGCCCAGGTGGGCGTGCTGGGCGCCGGCTGGGAGCGTGAGGTCGCCGTGCCCTTTGCGCCGCCGTCGTTCGTCGGCGCCGATCCGCAGCAGGTCGCCGCGATCAGCGCGCCCAAGCTGCCCAATGTGGACATCAGCGACGTCGACCCGCTCGCCTCGCGCTATGCGGAATGGAACGAGCGCGCTTCCAAGGTCAAGATCGACGACACGGTCAAGGCCACGACGCTCGCCTTCGGCGCCGACCGCATCGGCCGGGACGTGCTCTCCAAGGCCATCAAGGGCGCGCAGATCTCGATCCTGGTCGGCATCTTCGCCGCCTTCGTCGCCACCATCATCGGCACGGTGCTGGGAGCGCTGGCCGGTTACTTCGGCGGCCGCTTCGACGACTTCCTCGAGTGGGTCTACAACGTCTTCACCTCGGTGCCCTACATCCTGCTGGTGTTCGCGCTGGCAGCCCTCTTCAAGTCCGGCCCGCTTGCGCGGCACTTCTCCAGCGGCATCGTGCCGGTGGTGGTGATCCTGGGCGCGGTCGGCTGGACGGGCATCTACCGCCTGGTGCGGGCCGAGTACATGAAGCACCGCTCGCGCGAATACGTGCGCGCGGCCGAAGCCATCGGCGCCACGCACGGCGCGCGCATGTTCGGGCATATCCTGCCGAACGTCAGCCACGTGGTCCTGGTGCAATTGAGCCTGCACGTCGTGTCCTTCATCAAGGCCGAAGTGATCCTGTCCTTCCTGGGCCTGGGCGTGCCGATCGACATGGTCAGCTGGGGCACCATGCTGGCCGAAGCGCAGTCCGAGCTGGTGCTCGGCAAGTGGTGGCAGCTCGTCGCCGCGACGGCCTTCATGGCCACCTTCGTCACCGCCTTCGCGCTGCTCACCGATGCACTGCGCGACGCGATGGACCCCAAGCTGCGCTAGGACTGCCGCCATGAATCCCCTGATCGAAGTACGCGACCTGCGGGTCGCCTTCCGCGTCGGCAAGAACGAGCGCACCGAAGCCGTGCGCGGTGTCAGCTTCGCGGTGCCTGCCAACAGCACCGTGGCCCTGGTCGGCGAGTCCGGCAGCGGCAAGAGCGTCAGCGCCATGAGCATCGTGCGCCTGCTGCCCGCCAACGCCGAGGTCGCGCCGCAAAGCCAGATCCTCTACGAAGGCCGCGACCTGCTGCAAGTGCCGGAGGACGAGATGCGCCGCCTGCGCGGCAAGGACATCTCGGTGGTGTTCCAGGAGCCCATGAGCTCGCTGAACCCGGTGTTCACCGTCGGCGAACAGATCGCCGAGTCGCTGCGCATCCACATGGGCCTGAACGCCCGCCAGGCGCGCGACCGCGCCCTGGAACTGCTCAACGAAGTCGGCATTCCCGAGCCACGGGCGCGCCTGAACGCCTACCCGCACGAACTCTCCGGCGGCCAGCAGCAGCGCGTGATGATCGCGATGGCAATCGCCTGCGAGCCCAAGCTGTTGATCGCCGACGAACCGACCACCGCGCTGGACGTCACCGTGCAGCGCCAGATCGTCGACCTGCTGGCCCGCCTGCAGGAGCGCAAGAAGATGAGCGTGCTGTTCATCAGCCACGACCTGGGCCTGGTCGGCGAGTTCGCGGACCAGGTGGTGGTGATGCGCCACGGCGAGGTGCGCGAGCGCGGCACGACCGAGCAGGTCTTCCGCGCGCCGCAGGACGCCTATACCAAGGCGCTGATGGCCTGCCGCCCGCGCCTGGACGCCAAGCCGCGCCGCCTGCCGGTGATCGACGACATGGTGAATGGCCGCGTGCCGCAAGGCGGCGACCGCGTCGCCGCGCCGGCGGGCAACGCCCCGCTGATCGCGGTGACGAACCTGCAGAAGGCCTATTCGCTCAAGGAAGGCCTGTTCAAGCGCAAGACGGTGCATGCGGTGAAGCAGGCCGACTTCGCGCTCTACAAGGGCCGCACGCTGGGCGTGGTGGGCGAGTCGGGCTCTGGCAAGACCACCATCGGCATGCTGCTCACGCGCCTGACCGACCCGACGGCCGGCAGCATCCATTTCGAAGGGACCGACCTGGCGAAGCTGGGTCCCAGGGAGATGCGCGACTGGCGCCGCAAGATCCAGATCATCTTCCAGAACCCGTACGCGAGCCTGAACCCGCGCTTCACGGTCGGCCAGATCCTGATGGAGCCCATGCGCATCCACGCCATCGGCAAGGACGACGACGAACGCGCCCGCCTGGCGCTCGGCTGGCTGCAGAAGGTGGGGCTGCCGACGACTGCCTTCGGCAAGTATCCGCACGAGTTCTCCGGCGGCCAGCGCCAGCGCATCGCCATCGCCCGCTGCCTGACCCTGCGGCCGGAAGTGATCATCTGCGACGAAAGCGTCAGCGCGCTGGACGTGAGCGTCCAGGCCACGGTGCTCAACCTGCTGCTGGACCTGCAGGACGAATTCGGCCTGACCTACCTGTTCATCTCGCACGACCTGGCGGTGGTGAAGTACATGGCCGACGACATCCTGGTCATGAACCAGGGCGAGATCGTGGAGCAGGGCAGCGCCGAGGCGATCTATGCCCAGCCCAAGCACCCTTACACGCTGCAGCTGCTGGCGGCCATTCCGCACGGCCTGGAAAGCCGCCGGGCGGCTGCCGTGGCCTGATCGCCACGGTTTCCATGGTCCTGGCTCTTCCGGCCAATCCCGCTTTCCGGCGCTTCGTCGCGCCCGGATGCAGCCTGTCGCATCCAGGCTGCGCCGGCGGGAACGGCTGCCTACATTCCTCTCCACGGGCCGCGGTGGCCCGCTGGAGAAGGAAGCATGAACAAGTTCGACACCCCGCTGCTGCCCGCCTGGCTGGATGGTGGCCTGCAAGGTGCCGTGCTGGTCGCGGCCACCACCCTGGTGCTGGCCTGCTGGCTGACCGGCGAGCCGCTGAACACGACGGCCAGGCTCCGGGCAGCCGAAGCAGCGGAGGCGGCCACGGCTGCCGTGGCGCACACGATCACCCTGCCGCCGGTGCTGGTCACCGGCCGCGCCGACGACTTCCTGCCCGTCACCACGGCGATGGCCTCGGCCGGGCGTACCGATTGCGGCGCCGGCGCCCCGGCTGCTAACCTGCACCAATGACGGACCCGCAAGCGAAAATCCGTGGCACCTCCCTGCTGAGCTGGTTGCGCCAGGCCAACGCCCAGGTGGCCGAGTGGGCGGCGTCGCTGTCCTGGTGGCGCCTGATCCTGTTGTTCCTGCTGATCATCATCGCCGGCAACCTGGTCGTCGAGACACTGAACCTCAAGCACGACCGCGTCGTCAAGTCCGCCAACAGCAAGGAACCCGTCGTCGTCACGATCGGCGGCCCCAACGGCATCACCGTCACGCAACGCGGCCATCGCCGTTCCGAGCCTCCTCCGGGACCGCGGATCGGCCCGGACGGCAAGCCGGTCGCTGAAGGGGAAGACGGCGGCCCGAACCCGAACCCCAACCCCGATCCGGATGCAGACGACGACGAGGACATGGACATCGTCGCCCGCAAGATCTACACCTTCCGCGGCTTCCTGGGCGACCTGGGCGCCACCGCGATGATCGTGCTGTTCGCCTACCTGGCCGCCGCCAAGATCGTCGTGCGCCGGGTGGCGCAGGCCGACGCCAAGGTGCGGTCGGCCCAGGACGTCGCCAGCCGCGAAGCCATGGAGCGCCAGTTGGTGCAGGCCCGGCTGCAGGTGCTGCAGGCGCAGGTGGAACCGCACTTCCTGTTCAACACGCTGGCGGCCGTGGACTACCTGATCGAAACCGATCCGCCGCGGGCCAGCCAGATGCAGAAGAAGCTGATCACCTACCTGCGTGGCGCGCTGCCCCAGATGCGGCAGGAATCGTCGACGCTGGGCCGGGAGCTGCGGCTGGTGCGCTCCTACCTGGACCTGATCAAGATGCGCATCGAGGAGCGGCTGGAGATCGCCCTGGAAGTGCCGCCCGAGCTGGAGGCCGCCGACTTCCCGCCGATGATGCTGCAGTCGCTGGTGGAGAACGCCGTCAAGCACGGCATCGAGCCCAAGCCCGAGGGCGGCCGCATCACCGTCTCGGCGCGCCAGCAGCGCGGCATGCTGTGGGTCGAAGTGCGCGACACCGGCGTCGGCCTGATCGACACCGAGCAACTCGTGGAGCCGAAGCCGGGCACCGGCATCGGCCTGCAGAACATCCGTGAGCGCCTGGCCATGCTGTATCCCGGCAAGGGACGCCTCACGCTGGTGAGCGACGAAGGCGAGAGCACCGCCGTCACGATCGGCGTGCCTTACAAGCCCGGCGCAGCCGCCGAGGAAGCCAAGGCGGAGCCCCGGGAGCAGGCCGCATGACGGCGCCGCCGCGCGCCGTGATCGCCGACGACGAGCGCCTGCTGCGCGAGCAGCTGCGCTCCCGCCTTGGCCAGGTGTGGCCGGAGCTGGAGATCGTCGGCGAGGCGCGCGATGGCCGGGAGGCGCTTTCGCTGGCCGAAGAACTGCGGCCGGACGTGATCTTCCTGGACATCCGCATGCCGGGCATGACCGGCATCGAAGCCGCGAGCGAGATCCTGGCGCTGCCGGACTGGCAGGGCGAGATCGTCTTCGTGACGGCTTACGATGAATATGCGGTGGAGGCCTTCGAGCAGGGCGCCATCGACTACCTCCTGAAACCCGCCGAACCGCAGCGCCTGGCGCAGACCGTGCAGCGGGTGAAGGCGCGCCTGGCGGCGCCTCCGCCTCCGGCCAGCGAGCCGGCGCTGGACGCGCTGCTGGAGAAGCTGGCGAGGCTGCAGCGGGGCATCGACTCGCCGGCATCCACCGCGCAGCCCCTGCGCTGGGTGCGTTGCACGGCCGGCTCGACGACGCGGATGTTCGACATCAACGACATCCTGTTCTTCCGCTCCGACGAGAAGTACACCCGTGTCCAGACCCGCACCCAGGAAGGCTTCATCCGCACGCCGATCCGCGAGCTGCTGGCGCAACTGGATCCCAACCAGTTCTGCCAGGTGCATCGCTCCGCGGTGGTCAACCTGGCCGCCGTGGAGGCCGTCACGCGCGACGACGACGGCCGGCAGCGGGTGCACCTGCGCGGCTTCCCGGAAGTCCTGGAGGTCAGCCGCAGCTTCGCGCATTTGTTCCGTTCGAGCTGATTGCGGGAAAGCCCGACAGTCCCGCAGCGGAATTGGGCGAAAAACTCGGCACAATCGCCGTCCATGCGATTTCTGCTGCTAGGGGCCCTCTTGCTTGCCGGGCCCGCCGCGTGGGCGGCCCATGGCTACGGCGTATGGGGTGACCTCAAATACCCGCCCGACTTCAAGGCCTTCTCGTACGTCAATCCGGATGCGCCCAAGGGCGGCGAGCTGAAGATGGTCGCCGGCTCGCGCATCTCCACCTTCGACAAGTACAACCCCTTCACGCTCAAGGGCAACGCGCCTTCGTTCACCGCGGACCTGCTCTTCGAAAGCCTGCTGACCGGGGCGATGGACGAGGTCGGCGCGGGCTACGGCCTGCTGGCCGAGGACATCACGGTGCCGCCGGACCTGCTGTCGGCCACGTTCCGCCTGCGGCCCGAAGCGCGCTTCACCAATGGCGATCCGGTCAGGGCCTCGGACGTGAAGTACAGCTACGAGACGCTGATCTCCAAGTACGCCACGCCTTCCTATGCGACCTTGCTGGCCGACGTGGCCGGTGCCGATGTCCTCGACGAGCGCACCGTGCGCTTCCGCTTCAAGAAGCCCGATCGCCAGCTGCCGCTCACGGTCGGCGGCCTGCCGGTGTTCTCGCCAAAGTGGGGCATGGAGAACGGCAAGACGAAGCAGTTCGACCAGATCGTGATGGAGACGCCGATCGCCACCGGCCCCTACAAGATCGGACCGGTGCGCTTCGGCAAGGACGTCACCTTCGTGCGCGACCCCAACTACTGGGGCCGCAACCTGCCGGCGCGGCGGGGCATGAACAACTTCGACAACATCACGATCAAGATCTACCGCGACAGCACGGCGCAGCTGGAGGCGCTGAAGGCTGGCGAGTTCGACCTGATGCAGTTCTTCTCCGCCGGCGACTGGTCGCGCCGATTGACCGGCAAGCGGATCGAAAGCGGCGAGCTGGTGAAGATGAACTTCCAGCACAAGCTGCCGGACGGCTTCTACAGCTACGTGCTGAACGTGCGGCTGCCGAAGTTCGCGGACCGGCGCGTGCGCATGGCGCTGGAGCTTGCGATGGACTACGAGTGGATGAACGTCCACCTGTTCCGCGGCGCCTACAAGCGCGTGAAGGGCGTGTTCGGCAACACCGAGTGCGAGGCCAATGGCCTGCCGTCACCCAAGGAAGTCGCGCTGCTGGAGCAATACCGTTCCACCCTGCCGCCCGAGACCTTCGGCACCATGGCGGTGCCGCCGCGCACCGATCCGCCCAATTCGCTGCGCGACAACCTGATCAAGGCCCGCGAGCTGCTCGCGCAGGCGGGTTGGGTCTACAAGGACGGCGCGCTGCGCAACGCCAGGGGCGAAGCCTTCACCATCGAATTCCTGGACAGCACGGAAGCGCGCGGCGCCACCACCACGGCCGCCTGGCGGCGCGCGCTGGAGAAGCTCGGCATCGACTTCCAGCTGCGCGAAGTGGACTTCGCCCTGTGGCAGCAGCGCCTGGAGTCGAACAACTTCGAGATGGTTGGCATCTCGTTTCCCGGCACGCACTTCCCGGGCTCCGACTACGCCGACCTGTTCGGCAGCAAGGCGGCCGACGTGCCCGGCTCGGGCAACTACGGCGGCATCAAGAGTCCGGCCATCGACGGTCTGGTGGCACGCCTTTCGCAAGTGGACAACCGCGAGGACTTCTACGCCACCTGCCGCGCGCTGGACCGCGTGATCGCGCACGGCCACTACATGATCCCGGCCTGGACCTCCGCCAGCCGCCGCATCGCCTACAGCGACTGGAAGCTGGAGCGGCCCGCCGTCGTCCCGATGTATCCGCCAGAAGGCGTGCCTTACATGGACTGGTTCATGACCACCTGGTGGGCCCGCAATCCGCCCAAGACCCACAAATAGCCATGGCCGCCTACATCCTCAAACGCATCCTCCTGATGCTGCCGACGCTGCTGGGCGTGCTGCTCATCACCTTCGTCGTCACGCAGTTCGTGCCGGGCGGGCCGGTGGAGCAGTACCTGGCCGAAGCGCGCCGCGTGCAAGGCGGTGGCGACACCTCCGCCTATCGCGGCGGGCAGGGCGTGGACCCGAAACGCATCGAGCAGATCAAGGCCCTGTACGGCTTCGACAAGCCGCCGACGGAGCGCTTCTTCAAGATGCTCGGCCAGTACGCGCGCTTCGACCTGGGCAAGAGCTTCTTCCAAAACAAGCCGGTGGGCCAGTTGATCCTGGAGAAGCTGCCCGTGTCGATCAGCCTCGGCCTCTGGACCTTCTTCATCAGCTACCTCATCGCCGTGCCCCTGGGGGTGGCGAAGGCGGTGAGGGCGGGCTCGCGCTTCGACTTCATCACCACCATCCTCGTGCTGATCGGGTATGCGATCCCGGGCTTCGTGCTCGGCGTGGCGCTGCTGGTGATCTTTGGCGGCCAGCTGAACTGGTTCCCCTTGCGGGGGCTGACCTCGGTGAACTGGGACGAGCTGAGCTGGGGCGCGAAGATCACCGACTACCTGTGGCACATCACGCTGCCGGTCACGGCCATGGTGCTGGGCAGCTTCGCCGTCACCAGCATGCTGACCAAGAACTCCTTCCTCGAGGAGATCCGCAAGCAGTACGTGCTGACGGCGCGGGCCAAGGGCCTGTCCGAGCGGCGCGTGCTCTGGAAGCACGTGTTCCGCAACGCGCTGATCCCCATCCTCACCGGCTTTCCCGCCGCCTTCATCGGCGCCTTCTTCACCGGCGCGCTGCTGATCGAGACGCTGTTCTCGCTCGACGGCCTGGGCCTCCTCAGCTACGAGAGCATCATCCGCCGCGACTATCCCGTCGTGCTCGGCTCGCTGTTCGTCTTCACGCTGATCGGCCTCGTCACCAAGCTGATTTCGGATCTGAGTTATGTCTGGGTCGACCCCCGTGTCAAGTTCGATTGAAGTCATCCCGGTCGGCCAGACCGAGCCTGCCGTCGTCCTCAACGTCTCGCAGAGCCCGGCGGCGCGCGCGTGGCGCCGCTTCCGGCGCAACCGCCTGGGCTTCGCCAGCCTGGTGATCTTCTGCATCCTCGTGGCCATGAGCCTGTTCGCGGAGCTGCTCTCCAACGACAAGCCCTTCCTGGTGCGCTACAACGGGCAGTACTACTTCCCGATCGTCAAGGAGTACCCCGAGACCACCTTCGGCGGCGACTTCCCCTCGGCCGCCGACTATCTCGAGCCGAACACCAACCGCCGCATCACCACCGGCGACAACTTCGCGCTGTACACGGTGAACCCGTATGGCTCGAAGACGATCGCCTACTACAACAAGGACCCGTTCCCGGCGCCGCCCTCGGCCACCAACTGGCTGGGCACCGACGAACGCGGACGCGACCTGCTGGCGCAGTTGCTCTATGGCTTCCGCCTGAACGTTCTGTTCGGCATTGCGCTGATGGCCATCGGCGTGGTGCTCGGCGTGATCACGGGAGCCATCCAAGGCTTCTTCGGCGGCCGCACCGACCTCGCGTTCCAGCGCTTCATCGAGATCTGGGAGTCGATGCCGGAGCTCTACCTGCTGATCATCTTCAGCGCGATCTTCGCGCCCAGCGTGGCGCTGCTGCTGATCCTGCTGAGCCTGTTCGGCTGGACCGGCCTCTCGCAATACGTGCGCGCCGAGTTCCTGCGCAACCGGCAGATGGAATACGTGAAGTCGGCGCGGGCGCTGGGCGTCGGCAACGGCCGCATCATGTGGCGCCACATCCTGCCGAACTCGATGACGCCGGTGGTGACCTTCCTGCCCTTCCGGATGAGCGCGGCCATCCTGGCGCTGACCTCGCTCGACTTCCTCGGCCTCGGCGTGCCGCCCGGCACCCCGTCGCTCGGTGAGCTGCTGAGCCAGGGCAAGCAGAACCTGGACACGTGGTGGATTTCGATCTTCACCTTCCTGGTGCTGGTGATCACGCTGCTCTTGCTGACCTTCATGGGAGACGCCTTGCGCGATGCCCTCGATCCGCGAAAGGCCGACCAGTGAGCACTCTTCTCGATGTGAAGGACCTGCGAGTCGGCTTCGGCGGCAAGGAAGTCGTGCACGGCATCGCCTTCCACCTCGCGCCCGGCGAGAAGCTCGCGCTGGTGGGCGAGTCGGGCTCGGGCAAGACCGTCAGCGCGCTCAGCCTGCTGGGGCTGGTGCAGAACGCCAAGGTGACCGGCAGCGCCGTTTTCGATGCCGGCACCGAACATGGCGGCACGCGCGACCTGCTCAGGCTGCCGGAACGCGAGCTGCGCGCCATCCGCGGCCGCGACATCGCCATGATCTTCCAGGAGCCGATGACGGCCCTGAACCCGCTGTACACGGTGGGCGACCAGATCGCCGAAGTCCTGCAGCTGAAGGACGGCCTGACCCAGCGGGAAGCCTGGGACGGTGCCATCGCTGCGTTGCGCGAAACCGGCATTCCAGATCCCGAGCGGCGCGCGCAGGCCTTCCCGCACCAGCTGTCCGGTGGGCAGCGCCAGCGCGCGATGATCGCCATGGCGCTGGCGGGCCGTCCGCGCCTGCTGCTGGCCGACGAGCCGACCACCGCGCTCGACGTCACGCTGCGGGTGCAGATCCTCGACCTGCTGCACGATATCCAGCAGCGCAATGGCATGGCCATGCTGCTGATCACGCACGACCTGAACCTGGTGCGCAAGTTCGCCAACCGCGTCGCCGTGATGGAAAACGGGCACCTGGTGGAGCAGGGCACGGTCGAAGAAATCTTCGCCAATCCGCAGCACCCGTATACCCGCAAGCTGATCAACAGCCGGCCCGAACGCGACGTGGAAGAGGGCGCCGGCGCCGACGCTGCCCCGGTGATGCAGGCGAAGAACTTGCAGGTGGGCTACGCGACCAAGCTGCCCGGCGTCCGCGGCTGGTTCCGCAAGGGCGAGTTCCAGGCGGTGAAGGGGGCGGACTTCGCGGTGCGTCCGGGCCGCACGCTGGGCGTGGTCGGCGAGTCCGGCTCCGGCAAGTCGACGCTCGCCATGGCCGCCCTCGGCCTGATCCCGCACAAGGGCGACCTCGACGTGGTGGAGCGCCGCTGGGGGCCGGATTCGGCCAGCAACAAGGCGATCCGCCGGCTCGTGCAGGTGGTGTTCCAGGACCCGTTCTCCTCGCTGTCGCCGCGCATGACGGTGGAGGAGATCGTCGGCGAAGGCCTGCTGGTGCACCACCCCGAACTGAACGTGGCCCAGCGGCGCGAGCGGGTCATCCAGACGCTGAACGACGTCGGCCTGACCGAGCGCCAGTTCTCCGGCCTGCTGCAGCGCTACCCGCACGAGTTCTCGGGCGGTCAGCGGCAGCGCCTGGCGATCGCGCGGGCACTGATCGTCGAGCCTTCGGTGCTGATCCTGGACGAGCCGACCAGCGCGCTGGACGTGACGATCCAGCAGCAGGTGCTGAAGCTGCTGCAGCGCCTGCAGCGCGAAAAAGGGCTGAGCTATTTGCTGATCACCCACGACGTCGACGTGATCCGCGCGATGGCGCACGACGTGCTGGTGATGAAGGACGGCCAGGTGCTGGAATCCGGCTCCGTCGAGGACGTGCTGGAGCGCCCGCGCAACGCCTACACCCAGACCCTGGTCGCCGCCGCCGCCTGACCATGGCCACCGTCATTCCCGAGAGCGAGGTGGAACTGACGGCCATGCGCGCCCAGGGCGCGGGCGGCCAGAACGTCAACAAGGTTTCCAGCGCCATCCACCTGCGCTTCGACATCCGCAAGTCGTCGCTGCCGGAGGATCACAAGGAGCGCCTCCTGGCCCTGCCGGACCAGCGCATCACGCGCGACGGCGTGCTGGTGATCAAGGCCCAGACGCACCGCAGCCAGGACATGAACCGGGCCGAAGCGCTGGGGCGGTTGCAGGAGGTGGTGGACAGCGTGGCTCAACCGCCGCGGGTGCGGCGCCCCACCAAGCCGACCCAGGCTTCGAAGCGCAGGCGTCTTGAATCCAAGACCTTGCGCTCCCAAGTGAAGGTCCTGCGCTCGAAGGTGTTGTAGACGGTGGGGTCGCTGGCGCGAACCCACCCTACCCATCCCTGCACGAAAGCCCCTGATCCCTTGCGAGTCAAGGCGTAAACCCTTACAATACTGTCTTCACGACCAAACGGGCGGGTAATCACCGCCCGTTTTTTTTGGCTTCCAGAAGCGAAACGCAACTAATTGGCACTGATCGACATCGTCACGACCACCGTGGCCGGCCTCGGCTACGAACTGGTGGAACTCGACCGTTCTGCCGGGGGCACTTTGCGCGTGACGATCGACTTTCCCTGGGAACCGGGTGCCGAGCGCTTCGTCAACGTGGAAGACTGCGAGCGCGTCACGCGCCAGCTGCAGTACACGCTCGAGGTGGAAGAGGTCGAGTACAAGCGCCTCGAAGTGTCATCGCCGGGCATCGACCGGCCGTTACGCAATGAGCGCGATTTCGAGCGCTTCGCGGGCGAGGTGGTCGACCTCACGCTGAAGGCGCCGATGGGCGCGGCGGCACAGGGCCAGGTGGCCGCCAACCGCCGCAAGTTCCGCGGCACGCTGGAACAGGCGGCAGGCGGCAAGGGCTGGCAGCTGACCTGGAGCGACGAGCCGGAACCGGCGCCGGGCGCGCGGGTCTCGAAAAAGAAGAAGGAGCCTGCCCCGCTGCAGGTCCTGGGTTTCACGCTGGACGAGCTCAAGGAAGCGCGGCTGGCACCGATTGTGGATTTCAAGGGGCGCAAGCGCGCCGGGGTTCAGGAGCAAGGGAAATGAATCGCGAACTGTTGATGCTGGTGGACGCCATCTCGCGCGAGAAGAACGTTGAGCGCGACGTGGTGTTCGGCGCCGTGGAAGCGGCCCTGGCCCAGGCCACCAAGAAGCTCTATTCGGGCGAAGTGGACATCCGCGTGGCGATCGACCGCGACAGCGGCGACTACGAGACCTTCCGCCGCTGGCTGGTGGTGCCCGACGAGCAGGGCCTGCAGAACCCCGACGCCGAGGAACTGCTGATGGACGCCACCGACCGCGTGGCCGGGGCCGAGGCGGGCGAGTACATCGAGGAAGGCATCGAGTCGCTGCCGATCGGCCGCATCGGCGCCATGGCGGCCAAGCAGGTCATCCTGCAGAAGATCCGCGACGCCGAGCGCGAGATGCTGCTGAACGACTTCATGTCGCGCGGCGACAAGATCTTCGTGGGCACCGTCAAGCGCATGGACAAGGGCGACATCATCGTCGAGAGCGGCCGCGTCGAAGGGCGCCTGCGCCGCGGCGAGATGATCCCCAAGGAAAACCTGCGCAACGGCGACCGCGTCCGCGCCATGATCATGGAAGTGGACCTGACGCTGCGCGGCGCGCCCATCATCCTGTCGCGCGCGGCGCCCGAGTTCATGATCGAGCTGTTCCGCCAGGAAGTGCCCGAGATCGAGCAGGGCCTGCTGGAGATCAAGAGCTGCGCCCGCGACCCGGGTTCGCGCGCCAAGATCGCCGTGGTCTCGCACGACAAGCGCGTCGACCCGATCGGCACCTGCGTCGGCGTGCGCGGCTCGCGCGTCAACGCGGTCACCAATGAACTGGCCGGCGAACGCGTCGACATCGTGCTGTGGTCGGAAGACCCGGCGCAATTCGTCATCGGCGCGCTGGCACCGGCCAACGTCTCCTCGATCGTGGTGGACGAAGAGAAGCACGCCATGGACGTGGTGGTCGACGAGGAAAACCTCGCCATCGCCATCGGCCGCGGCGGCCAGAACGTGCGCCTGGCTTCCGAGCTGACCGGCTGGAAGATCAACATCATGGACGCCAACGAATCGGCCCAGAAGCAGGCCGAGGAGCAGTCCACGATCCGCGCGCTGTTCATGGAGAAGCTGGACGTCGACGAGGAGATCGCCGACATCCTGATCGTCGAAGGCTTCACCAGCCTGGAAGAAGTGGCTTACGTCCCCATCTCGGAGATGCTGGAGATCGAGTCCTTCGACGAGGACACGGTCAACGAACTGCGCACGCGCGCCAAGGACGCCCTGCTGACGATGGAAATCGCCCGCGAGGAAAGCGTCGAGGAGGTCTCGCAGGACCTGCGCGACCTGGAGGGCCTGAACCCCCAGCTGATCGCCAAGCTGGCCGAGGCCAACGTGCACACCCGCGACGAGCTGGCCGACCTGGCCGTCGACGAACTTACGGATATCACGGGCCAGTCCGCGGACGAGGCCAAGACCCTGATCATGAAAGCCCGCGAACACTGGTTCACGGGCGCCGCGGCAACGGCCGCGCATGAGTGATGGGAGGAACTGAGAACACATGTCTAGTACCACCGTCGCCGAGTTCGCAAGCGAACTCAAGAAATCCCCCGAGACGCTGCTGGAGCAGCTGAAGAGCGCCGGCGTGGCCAAGTCCGCGCCGACCGACGCCCTCTCGGACGCGGACAAGCAGAAGCTGCTGGGGTACCTCCAGGCCAGCCACGGCACCGCCACGCCCGAGCGCAAGAAGATCACCCTGGTGAAGAAATCCACCAGCGAGATCAAGCAGGCCGACGCCACCGGCAAGGCGCGCACCATCCAGGTGGAAGTGCGCAAGAAGCGCACCTTCATCAAGCGCGACGAAGGCTCGGACACGGCCGTCGTCGAGAGCGAAGCGCCGGCCGAACCGCCGTCGCCGCCCGCCGTCGACCAGGCTGAACTGGCCAAGCGCGAGGAAGAAGCACGCCGCCAGGCCGAGCTGATCCGCCGCCAGGAAGAAGAACTGGCTGCCAAGCGCAAGGAACGCGAAGAGCAGGAAGCCCGCGAGCGCGTCGCCGAAGCCGAGCGCGCCGCGGAAGAGCGCGCCCGTGCCTACGCCGAGGCCAAGGACAACGCCCAGGCCGGCGCCAGCGCCGCCAAGGCCGCCGAAGCCGAAGCCGCCCAGGCCGTCGCCAAGGCGCAGTCCGAAGCGCGCGAGAAGGCCGCCACCGAGGCCCGCGAGAAGGCCGCCGCCGAATCGAAGGCCCGTGCCGACGAAGAGGCTGCCCGCGCCCGCGACCTGGGCGAGCGCCGCCGCAAGGCCGAAGCCGAAGCCGCCGCCATCCGTTCGATGATGAGCACGCCCAAGAAGGTGCTCGTCGCCAAGGCTCCCGAGAAGCCGGTCGCCAAGGCGCCGGAACCCGGCAAGCCGGGCGTCAAGGGCACGCTGCACAAGCCGCCGGCGCAAGCGCCGCGTCCCGGTGCCGCGCCCGCCGCCACTCCTGCCGGCCCCGGCGCCGGCAAGGAAGTGAAGTCGGCCAAGCTGTCCTCCAGCTGGGCCAACGATCCGGCCAAGAAGAAGGAAATCAAGACCCGCGGCGATGCGTCCGGCGGTGTCGGCCGCAACAACTGGCGCGGCGGCCCGCGCGGCGGCCGCAAGGACCACCGCGATCGCGACGACCACCAGCAGTCCGCACCGGTCGAAGCGCGCGTGCTCGAAGTGCACGTGCCGGAAACCATCACGGTCGCCGAGCTCGCGCACAAGATGGCGATCAAGGCGTCCGAGGTCATCAAGGTGCTGATGAAGATGGGCCAGCTGGTCACCATCAACCAGTCGCTGGACCAGGACACGGCCATGATCGTGGTCGAGGAAATGGGCCACAAGGCGGTCACGGCCGCCCTGGACGATCCGGAAGCCTTCACCGAGGAAGACTCGGCCGCCACGGCAGTGGAATCGCTGCCGCGCGCCCCGGTCGTCACCGTGATGGGCCACGTCGACCACGGCAAGACCTCGCTGCTGGACTACATCCGGCGCGCCAAGGTTGCAGCCGGCGAAGCGGGCGGCATCACGCAGCACATCGGCGCCTACCACGTCGAAACGCCGCGTGGCGTCATCTCCTTCCTGGACACCCCGGGCCACGAGGCGTTCACCGCCATGCGGGCGCGCGGTGCGCAGGCCACCGACATCGTCATCCTGGTGGTGGCGGCGGACGACGGCGTGATGCCGCAGACGCGCGAAGCCATCAAGCACGCCAAGGCGGCCGGGGTTCCGATCGTCGTGGCCATCAACAAGATGGACAAGCCCGATGCCAACCAGGACCGCGTCCGCCAGGAGCTGGTGGTCGAGGAAGTGGTGCCGGAAGAATACGGCGGCGAGTCGCCGTTCGTGCCGGTGTCCGCCCGGACCGGCGCCGGCATCGACGACCTGCTGGAGCAGGTGCTGCTGCAGGCCGAAGTGCTGGAACTGAAGGCGCCGGTCGAAGCGATGGCCAAGGGCCTCGTGATCGAAGCGCAGCTGGACAAGGGCCGCGGCCCGGTCGCCACCGTGCTGGTGCAATCCGGCACGCTGAAGACCGGCGACGTGGTGCTGGCCGGCCAGACCTTCGGCCGCGTGCGCGCCATGCTGGACGAGAACGGCAAGACGATCAAGTCCGCGGGTCCTTCCATTCCGGTGGAGATCCAGGGCCTGACCGAGGTGCCGCAGGCCGGCGACGAATTCATGGTGATGTCCGACGAGCGCCGGGCGCGCGAAATCGCGACCTACCGCGCCGGCAAGTTCCGCAACACCAAGCTGGCCCGCCAGCAGGCCGCCAAGCTGGAGAACATGTTCTCCGACATGACGGCGGGCGCGGTCAAGACGGTGCCCATCATCGTCAAGTCCGACGTGCAGGGCTCGCAGGAAGCGCTGTCGCAGTCGCTGCTGAAGCTCTCGACCGCCGAGGTCAAGGTGCAGATGGTCTATGCGGGCGTGGGCGGCATCAGCGAGTCCGACGTCAACCTGGCGATCGCCTCCAAGGCGCTGATCATCGGCTTCAACGTGCGGGCCGATTCCGGCGCGCGCAAGCTGGCCGAAGGCAACGGCATCGACATCCGCTACTACAACATCATCTACGACGCCGTCGATGAGTTGAAGGCCGCGATGTCGGGCATGCTGGCTCCGGAGAAGCGCGAAGAGGTCATCGGCTCGGCCGAGATCCGCACCGTGTTCGTGGCGTCCAAGATCGGCACCGTGGCCGGCTGCATGGTCACCTCCGGCATGGTCACCCGCAGCGCGCATTTCCGCCTGCTGCGCGACAACGTGGTGATCTACACCGGCGAGCTGGAGTCCCTGAAGCGCGTGAAGGACGACGTGCGCGAAGTCAAGGAAGGCTTCGAGTGCGGCATCAAGCTGAAGAACTACAACGACATCAAGGAAGGCGACCAGCTCGAATTCTTCGAAGTCAAGGAAATCGCGCGGACCCTGTAACGTGAAGCGCAAGGCAGCCACCCCCAACCGCGGCTTCAAGGTCGCCGACCAGATCCAGCGCGATCTGGCGGAGATCATCGCGCGCGAGCTGAAGGACCCGCGGGTGGGGATGGTGACGCTGAACGCTGTCGAAGTGACGCCCGATTACGCCCATGCCAAGGTCTTCTTCAGCCTGCTGGTGGGGGACCCCGAGGAAACGACGGCCGCCCTGAACCAGGCCGCTGGTTTCCTGCGCAACCATCTCTTCAAGCGACTGCACATCCACACCGTGCCGACGCTCCATTTCCAGTTCGACCGCACCACCGAGCGCGCGGCCGACATGAACGCCCTGATCGCCAAGGCGGTCTCCTCCCGTTCCAAGGAGGAGTAGCCCGTGAACGCGCCACGCACCAGGGTGCAGCGGCGCCCTGTGCATGGGGTGTTGCTGCTCGACAAGCCGCTGGGACTTTCCAGCAACGACGCACTGCAGAAGGCCAAGTGGCTGCTGCGGGCGGAAAAGGCCGGCCACACCGGCACGCTCGACCCCATGGCCACCGGCGTGCTGCCGCTGTGCTTTGGCGCCGCGACCAAGTTCAGCCAGCTGCACCTGGACGCCGACAAGACTTATGAAGCGGTCGCCCAGCTGGGCGTGCGCACCGCGACCGGCGACTCCGAAGGCGAAGTCGTCGAGCGGCGCGACGTGCCGGTGATCACGCCGGAGCAGCTGGCTCAGGTGCAGGCCCGGTTCACCGGCGCGATCACCCAGGTGCCGCCGATGCACAGCGCGCTCAAGAAGGACGGGAAGGCGCTGTACGAGTACGCCCGGGCCGGCATCGAGGTGGAGCGTGCGGCGCGCGCGCTGACGGTGTTCTCGCTGCAGCTGGCCCTGGTCGGCCCGGCGCTGTTGCGCATCGTCGCCAAGGTCAGCAAGGGGACTTACATCCGGACCCTGGGTGAAGACATAGGCGGCGCGCTCGGTTGCGGCGCGCACCTGGTGTCCTTGCGAAGAATTGCCACCGGGCCGTTCGACGTGGCGCAATGCGTCACGCTGGCGGAACTCGAGGCGCTGGCCGAGTCAGACCGTATCGGTCGGCTCCGGCCGGTGGAATCCCTGTTGCCCGGACACGTGCATGTCACGCTGGGCACGGAAGATGCAGGCCGCTTCCTCAGCGGCTTGCGCAGGCGCGGCGCCTGGGCGGATGCCGAACAAGCCGCCGTGTTCGGGGCAGCGCCACCCGCGCTGCTCGGAACCGCCCACGTCAAGGCGGGGGAGCTGATCCCCTCCCGCCTTTTGAGCCCGATAGAAATCCAGCAAATCCTCGGCGCGACCGAGCCAGAGAACGTATGACGCAAATCCGAAACATCGCCATCATCGCCCACGTCGACCACGGCAAGACCACCATGGTGGACCAGCTGCTGCGCCAGTCCGGCACCTTCGCCGACCACGAGAAGGTGGTCGACACGGTGATGGACAACAACGCGATCGAACGCGAACGCGGCATCACCATCCTGGCCAAGAACTGCGCCGTGTCCTGGAAGGGCACCCACATCAACATCGTCGACACCCCCGGCCACGCGGACTTCGGCGGTGAAGTCGAACGCGCGCTGTCCATGGTGGACGGCGTGGTGCTGCTGATCGACGCCCAGGAAGGCCCGATGCCGCAGACGCGCTTCGTGACCAAGAAGGCGCTGGCCCTGGGCCTGCGTCCGATCCTGGTCGTGAACAAGGTGGACAAGCCCGGCGCCAACCCGGACAAGGTTATCAACGCCGCCTTCGACCTGTTCGACAAGCTCGGCGCCACCGACGAACAGCTGGACTTCCCGGTCGTCTACGCCTCCGGCATCAACGGCTGGTCCTCGATGAACGAGGGCGCGCCCGGCGAGCAGTGGGGCCCGGACATGTCGGCCCTGTTCGACACCATCCTGTCGCACGTGCCGCAGCACGAAGGCGACGCCGAAGCGCCGCTGCAGCTGCAGATTTCGGCCCTGGACTACTCCAGCTTCGTCGGCCGCATCGGCGTGGGCCGCGTCAACCAGGGCACCGTGCGCCCGATGATGGAAGTGCTGGTGATGGAAGGCCCGGACGGCAAGGCCATCAAGGGCAAGGTCAACCAGGTGCTGACCTTCGAAGGCCTGACCCGCGTGCAGGTGAAGGAAGCCGGCCCCGGCGACATCGTGCTGATCAACGGCATCGAGGAGATCGGCATCGGCGTGACCGTGACCGACCCGACGAACCCGGCGCCGCTGCCGATGCTGAAGGTGGACGAGCCGACGCTGACCATGAACTTCTGCGTCAACACCTCGCCGCTCGCCGGCCGTGAAGGCAAGTTCGTCACCAGCCGCCAGATCTGGGACCGCCTGCAGAAGGAACTGCAGTCCAACGTGGCGCTGCGCGTCAACGAGACGGACGAAGAAGGCGTGTTCGAAGTCATGGGCCGGGGCGAACTGCACCTGACCATCCTGGTGGAGAACATGCGCCGCGAAGGCTACGAGCTGGCGGTGTCCAAGCCGCGCGTCGTCTTCAAGACGGTCAACGGCGAGCGCCACGAGCCGATCGAGCTGGTGACGGCCGACATCGAGGACCAGCACCAGGGCGGCGTGATGCAGGCGCTGGGCGAGCGCAAGGGCGAACTGGTGAACATGGAGCCGGACGGCCGTGGCCGCGTGCGCCTGGAATACCGCATTCCGGCGCGGGGCCTGATCGGCTTCACCAACGAATTCCTGAACCTGACCCGCGGCTCGGGCCTGATCTCCAACATCTTCGACGGCTACGAGCCGTACAAGGGCGAGATCGCCAGCCGCAAGAACGGCGTGCTGATCTCCATGGACGACGGCGAGATCTTCACCTACGCGCTGGGCAAGCTGGACGACCGCGGCCGCATGTTCGTGAAAGCCAACGACCCGGTGTACGAGGGCATGATCGTGGGCGTGCACAACCGCGACAACGACCTGGTGGTGAACGCCACGCGCACCAAGCAGCTGACCAACTTCCGCGTCTCCGGCAAGGAAGACGCGATCAAGGTCACGCCGCCGATCGACCTCACGCTGGAATACGGCGTGGAGTTCATCGAGGACGACGAGCTGGTGGAAATCACGCCCAAGTCGATCCGCCTGCGCAAGCGCTACCTGAAGGAACACGAGCGCAAGCGCGCCCTGCGGGAAGCCGCTTAAGATCGACGGCGGGCTCAGGCCCGCCGTTTTTCTTTTGGGGACGAGAAAACAAGAATGAAACTGACCCACACCAAGGCCGTCTTCCTGATGATCGCGGTGACCCTCATGTGGTCCATCGCCGGCGTCATCACGCGGCACCTCGAACACGCGCGCAGCTTCGAGGTGACCTTCTGGCGCAGCTTCTTCACGGTGCTGTCGCTGCTGGTGATCCTGCCCTTCTTCCAGGGCCGCGAAGTGTTCGCCAAGGTCCGCCACGGCGGCGCGGCGCTGTGGCTTTCGGGCCTGTGCTGGAGCGTCATGTTCACCGCCTTCATGGTGGCACTGACGCTCACCAGCGTGGCGAACGTGCTCGTGACGATGGCGCTCGGCCCCTTCCTCACCGCGATCATCGCGCGCGTCTTCATCGGCCACCGCATTCCGCTGCGCACCTGGGCGGCCATCGCGCTGGCCGGCGCGGGCATCGCCTGGATGTACGGCGAGCAGATCGAAGGCGGAAGCTTCGCCGGCACGCTGGTGGCGCTGTGCGTGCCGCTGGCCGGCGCGGTGAACTGGACGGTCACCCAGCGCGCCCACGCGCACGGCGAGGACGTCGACCTGGTGCCTGCGGTGCTGGTCGGCGCGGTGATCTCGTCGCTGCTGACGCTGCCGCTGGCGATGCCTTTCCGGGCTTCGGCGCACGACGTCGGCCTGCTCGCCTTGCTCGGGCTGGTGCAACTCGCGATTCCCTGCGCGCTGGCGGTCGTCTGCGCCCGCGTCCTGAAGGCGCCGGAGATCGCGTTGCTGGCCCTGCTGGAAATCATCTTCGGCATCATCCTGGCCTGGCTGGGCGCCGATGAAGTCCCGAGCCAGACGGTGCTGGCCGGTGGTGCGCTGGTGATCGGCGCCTTGGTGATCAACGAACTGGTGGGATGGAAGCAGCGGGCATGAGTGAAGTGGTGTGTGAAGTGCGGGGCAGCGCGGGGCTCATCACGCTGAACCGGCCGAAGGCGCTGAATGCGCTGTCGCTGGGCATGATCCGTGCGCTGACCGCGGCGCTGCTGCAATGGCGCGACGACCCGAAGGTCGAACGCGTCGCCGTGCGTGGCATGGGCAGGGAAGGGCCCTTCGGCGCCTTCTGCGCGGGCGGCGACATCCGCTTCTTCCACCAGGCCGTGCTCGCCGGCGACCCGCGGCTGGAGGACTTCTTCACCGAGGAATACACCCTCAACCACCTGATCCACGCCTACCCGAAGCCCTACGTCGTGTTCCTCGATGGCATCGTGATGGGCGGCGGAATGGGCATCTCCGCGCACGGCGGCGACCGCAGCCTGCGCATCGTGACCGAGCGCACGAAGATGGCCATGCCGGAGACCAACATCGGCCTGTTCCCCGACGTGGGCGGCGGCTGGTTCCTGGCGCGCTGCCCGGGCCGCATCGGCGAGTACCTCGCCCTCACCGGCAATTTGATCGACGGCGCCGATGCGCTGTCGGCGGGATTGGCCGATGCGATCGTGGCTTCGAATGAGTTGCCGTCCCTGTGGGACAGCCTGGTGGACGGCGAGGCCTTCGACCGCATGCGCGAGCGGCTGCGCGGCGCCGCGCCTCCCGCCGCGAGCGAACTGGCGGCACGGCGCCCCGACATCGACCGCCTGTTCGCCGCGCCCACGGTCGCCGCCATCGTCGCGGCGCTGCAGGCCGACGGCACGGCCTGGGCGACGCAGACCGCGGAGCTGCTGCGCAAGCGTTCGCCGCTGATGCTGCACGTGACGCTGGAGCATGTCCGCCGCGCGCGCCACATGACGCTGGCGAACGACCTGCGCATGGAGCGCGACATGGTGCGCAACTGCTTCCAGCTGCGTCCAGGCGCTGCCGGCGAGACCTTCGAAGGGATTCGCGCGCTGGCCGTCGACAAGGACCATGCGCCGAAATGGAACCCGGCGCGCATCGAGGACGTCACGCCGGAGATGGTGCAGGCCTTCTTTGCCAGCCCCTGGCCGCCGCACGCGCATCCGCTGCGCGGCCTCGCCTGATCAGAGCTGCTTGAACACGGCCTCGGCCAGCACCAGCAGCCGGGCGCGTTGCGTCTTGCCCGTCAGGGCGTAGCCGAAGCCCTGGTCCACCCAGTAGAAGCTCGCGACGTTGCCTTCGTTGGTGTAGCGGAAGGCGGTCTCCGAGGCCTGCGCCTTCGCATCGATCGCGCCGACGTAGAGGGTGATCCGCTCGCCGGATGCGCTCTGGAACATGAACTGCGCGCGCGGGCCATCGCCGCCGGAGAGCAACCGGCCGCCGACCAGTTCGTAGCCTTGGTCGCTGAGGTTGGGCACCTTCAGCGGCCGGTTCAGCCGCTTGGACAGCCACTGCACCAGGTGCTGCTGCTGCGCCGCCTCCACCTCCACCGGGTGGCGAACTTCGGGACTGAAGACCGCGTACGCCACCTGCGCCTGGCGTGCGAAGTCCATGACGCCGCGGCTGCGCGCGACGCCGAAGCCGCTTTCGTTCCAGGCACGCCATTGCACGCTGCCGCCCCAGCCGAGCCCGAAGGCAAGCAGCAACGCCGCGGCCATGCCGCCCCAGCGCTGCCACTGGCCGAAGCGGTTGCTGCGATGGTGCAGCCGCTGCGCCGCCTGCACGAGCGAGGGCGGCACCGGTTCTTCCAGCAGCTCGCGATGCAAGGCCTTCAGCGCGTCCTTCTGCTCCTGCCAGGCGCGCACGGTGCGCGCGGCCTCGGGATCGGAGTCCAGCCGGGCCTGCATGACCGCGCGGGCGGCGGGCGCGAGGCGGCCATCCACGTACGCGTGCAGCGTGCCTTCGTCCTGGAGCGGATCCGCTTCTTCTCTCATGGCCTTTCCCGTGTCATTTCAGCCGCCGCAGCGGCACCGCATTGGGGGTTGTCGCGCGCGGCCCGTCCATCAGCTCGCGCAGGCGGCTGCGCGCGCGCGACAGGCGCGACATCACCGTGCCCACCGGCACGCCGGTGATGCGCGCGACGTCTTCGTAGCCCAGGTCCTGCAGGCTCACCAGCAGCAGCACCTCGCGCTGGTCCTCGGGCAGCCGCAAGAGGCAGCGATGCAGGTCGAGGGCCTGGTCGATGCCGGCGGCCGGAGCGACGAGTTCGTTCGACGCGTCCTCGACGTCCACGCGCTGGCCCTGCTGGCGGACGGCGCGGCGCACGCCATCCACGAACAGGTTGTGCATCAGCGTGAACAGCCAGGCGCGCAGGTCGCTGCCGGCGGCCCAGAGCTGCCAGCGCGCGCAGGCCCGCTCCAGGGTGTCCTGCACCAGGTCGTCGGCGGCCCAGGCGTCGCCGGTCAGCGCGCGCGCATAGCGGCGCAGGTCGGGGATGTGCCCGACCAGGTGGCTGGACGCTTCACGGGCCATGCGCGCAGGCTAGCCGATCTCAGGGACGCACGAGGCGCCAGGCGTTGTTGAAGCCGTCGCCGGTGCGGTCGCCGGCCTTGGTGTCCTTGGCCCAGTAGTACAGCGGCTTGCCGCGGAAAGCCCACTGGCGGCTGCCGTCGTCGCGCGTGACGATGGTCCATTCGCCGGAAGCGCTGTCGTTCGCGCTCGCCATCAGCGGCGGCCAGTTGGTGGCGCAAGGACCGTTGCAGACCGACTTGCCCGAGCCCATGGCGTCGCGGTCGAAGGTGTAGAGCGTCATGCCGTTCGGGCCGACATACACGCCGTCGGCGACGGTGGCCGGGGACTTCTGCATCATCATGTGGCCGCAGGCGGTGAGCAGCAGGGCCAGGGCGAAGGGAGCCAGTTTCTTCATTGCGTTCTCCAGGTGGGCGCGGCGAAAAGGTCCGCTACCTGCATGAACGCCGGCGGGGCCGCGTTTATTCCCGCCGCGCCGGATTTATTTGTGGCGCTCTTTCATGGCGCGCTCGACCTCGCGCTTGCCTTCGCGGTCCTTGATGGTGGAGCGCTTGTCGTGCTCGGCCTTGCCCTTGGCCAGGGCGATCTCCGCCTTCACGCGGCCGGCCTTCCAGTAGAGGGCGATGGCGACCAGCGTGTAGCCCTTCTGCTCCACCTTGCCGACCAGGCGCTTGATCTCGTCCTTCTTCATCAGGAGCTTCTTGGTCCGGATGGAGTCGGGGCGCACGTGGGTGGACGCCGTCTTCAGCGCGTCGATGCGGCATCCGATGAGGAACAGTTCGCCGTCGCGGATGACGACGTAGCCGTCGGTGAGCTGGACCTTGCCCTCGCGCAGGGCCTTGACCTCCCAGCCTTCCAGCACCAGGCCGGCCTCGTACCGCTCCTCGAAGAAGTAGTTGTACGCGGCCTTCTTGTTGTCGGCGATGCGGCTGGGTGTTTCTTTCTTTTGGGTCATCTGCTGACAAATGCGGGCGAGCCGCGCTCTCTACAATGCCGCCGGGTCTCGCATTCTCCTATGAAACACGTCCACAAGTCCGTCCTCATCTGGTACAGCCCCCAGGAGATGTTCGCGCTCGTGACGGACGTGGCGAAGTATCCCGAGTTCCTGCCCTGGTGCGACCACGCTTCCGTGCTGGCCCTGGAACCGGATGGCATGAAGGCGGAAATCGGCATTGCCTTTGCCGGCATCCACCAGACCTTCACCACGCGCAACACGCATGTGCCGGGGCGCGAAGTCCGCATGAAGCTGGTCGACGGGCCGTTCTCCAGCCTGGATGGCGTCTGGAAATTCCTGCCGATCGGCGCCGGCGAGCAGCGCGCCTGCAAGGTGACGCTGGAGCTGCGCTATGCCTTCAAGAGCACGGCACTCGCCACCGTCGTCGGCCCGGTTTTCGACAAGATCGCAGGCAACCTGGTGGACGCCTTCGTCAAGCGCGCCGAGCAGGTGTACGGGGGATGATCGCCGTCACGGTGGCGTGGTCGCCGGGTCCGCGTGACGTGCAGGAGCGCGTGGTGCAGCTGCCCGAGGGGGCCACGTTGGGGCAGGCGCTGGAAGCTGCGGGACTCGACCCGGCGCAGTGCGAGGCGGGCGTCTGGGGCAAGCGCTGCGATGCGGCCGCGGTGCTGCGCGAGAACGACCGGGTCGAGGTCTACCGGGCCTTGCGCGTGGATCCCAAGGTGGCCCGCAGGGAGCGCTTCCGCAAGCAGGGTGCGCGGGCGGCGGGATTGTTCGCAGGGAAGCGGCCCGGCAAGAAGGCCGGCTACTGACGATGCTGGATCCCCGCCTGCGCGGGGATGACCTTCACCGAGCCCGCGGCGCGGGCTGGCCGAACGTCATTTGGCGCAGTCGCTCGCGATGATGCCGTTGATGCGGCGCAGTTCGGCCTCGCGCTGGGCGTCGTCCATCACTTCGCGCTCGCCTTGGGCATTGGTGCGCATGATGCGCGCGCCGGACTCGAAATCGGCCTTGGCGGTGCGCGCGCGGCTGCAGGTGTCGGCGCGCAGCTGCGCGAACTTCTCTTCGTCGGCGCGCTTCTTGTTCGCAGCGGCCTCGTCGGCGGCCTTCTTCTTCGCTTCCAGCGCCTTGTCGGTACCGGCCTTGGGGGCGGCGGCTGGAGCGGCGGCGGCAGGAGCTGCGGCAGCCGTTTCAGCAGCCTGGGTCGCGGCCGCCGAGCCTGGCTTCATGCCGGGTTGGCGCAGGATGCGCTCCGGCGCGATGTCCGGCGGCGGCACCTGGTCGCTGAACACCTTGCGGCCGGACTTGTCGAGGTACACCCATTGGGCCGCGGCCAGCAGCGGGGTGGTGCAGGCGAGGGCGAGGACGGCAAGGCGGAGCGCTTTCATGCGCGAAAGTGTAGCGCCCTGTCCAGTAAGCGGCTTCAGCCATTTCCCTTCCGTGGCGCCATAGCCCCAGCAGGATCGTGCGAAATTGCACGCGGGTACAATCCGTTTTTTGGAGCCCTGACAATGCGCTTGCTTGGAAATGCGCTCACCTTCGACGATGTGTTGCTGGTGCCGGCGTTCTCCCAGGTCCTTCCCAAGGACACTTCCCTCGCCACCCGACTCTCCCGCAACATCACCCTGAACCTGCCGCTGGTGTCAGCCGCGATGGACACGGTGACCGAAGCGCGCCTGGCCATCGCCATCGCGCAGGAGGGCGGCATCGGCATCGTCCACAAGAACCTCACGGCGCAGCAGCAGGCCGCCGAAGTGGCGCGCGTGAAGCGCTACGAATCCGGCGTCCTGCGCGATCCGGTGGTCATCACGCCGCAGCACACCGTGCGCCAGGTGCTGGCCATGCAGGAGCAGCTGGGCATCTCCGGCTTTCCGGTGCTCGATGGCGGCAAGGTCGTCGGCATCGTCACCGGCCGCGACCTGCGCTTCGAGACGCGCTACGACGTCCCGGTCAGCCAGATCATGACCCCGCGCGACAAGCTGGTCACGGTCAAGGAAGGCACCACCACCGCCGAGGCGCGGGCGCTGCTGAACAAGTACAAGCTGGAACGCCTGCTCGTTCTCAACGACGCATCGGAGCTCAAGGGCCTGATCACCGTCAAGGACATCACCAAGCAGACCAACTTCCCCAACGCGGCGCGCGACCCGTCCGGGCGCCTGCGGGTGGGCGCCGCGGTCGGCGTGGGCGAGGGCACCGAGGAACGCGTGGAAGCGCTGGTCAAGGCCGGCGTCGATGCGATCGTGGTGGACACCGCCCACGGCCACAGCAAGGGCGTGATCGAGCGCGTGCGCTGGGTCAAGCAGAACTATCCGCAGGTGGAAGTGATCGGCGGCAACATCGCCACCGGCGCCGCCGCCAAGGCGCTGGTCGAAGCCGGCGCGGACGCGGTGAAGGTCGGCATCGGCCCCGGCTCGATCTGCACCACCCGCATCGTGGCGGGCGTGGGCGTTCCGCAGATCACCGCCATCGACAACGTGGCCACCGCGCTTGCGGGCAGCGGCGTGCCGCTGATCGCCGACGGCGGCATCCGCTACTCGGGTGACATCGCCAAGGCCATTGCCGCCGGTGCGAGCACCGTGATGATGGGTGGCATGTTCGCCGGCACCGAAGAGGCGCCGGGCGAGATCGTCCTGTACCAGGGCCGCAGCTACAAGAGCTACCGCGGCATGGGCTCCATCGGCGCCATGCAGCAGGGCAGCGCCGACCGCTACTTCCAGGAGTCCAGCACCGGCAACCCGAACGCCGACAAGCTGGTGCCCGAAGGCATCGAAGGCCGAGTGCCCTACAAGGGCTCGATGGTCTCAATCATCTTCCAGATGGCCGGGGGCGTCCGCGCGGCCATGGGCTACTGCGGCTGCGCCACGATCGAGGAGATGCGTTCCAAGGCCGAGTTCGTGCAGATCACGTCTGCCGGCATGCGCGAAAGCCACGTGCACGACGTTCAGATCACCAAGGAAGCGCCGAACTACCGCGCCGACTGAAGGCGTTCTGGCCAGACTTGTCAATTCTGGCCCGGTCGACTAGAATTTGGCCAGAACATTCATCTCTGGCCAAATCATGCAACGCACGGGCATCTACGAAGCCAAGAACAACTTTTCCGCGCTGATCGAGCAGGTGGAGAAGGGCGAAGAGGTGCGCATCACCCGGCACGGCAAGGAAGTCGTCCGGATGCTGCCCGTGCGGCGCAAGCCGGTGATCACCGACGAGCAGATCGCCCGCGAACTGGAGCAGATCGATGCGTTGCACCGGACCATCCGCCCCGGGCCCGGCTGGCACGCGCTGCGCGACGAGGGCCGGCAGGAATGAGCGCCTTCGTGATGGACGCCTCGGTCACCGCCGCATGGCTGCTGCCCGACGAAGCCAACGAACACACGCGCCGCCTCTACGGGCGCATCCGGCGCGACGAAGTCGAGCCCCAGGCGCCCAATCTCTGGCAATGGGAGTGTTCCAACATCATCGCCAATGGCGTGCGCCAGGGCCGCATTCCGGCCGCCAGCGTGGAAGGCCTGTGGAACGTGCTCGAAGCGGTTCGGCACCGGGTCGAGTTGCACGAGTTCGCTCCGCCCCAGCACAAGGCTGCCCTGGCCATCGCCCTGGACGCGGGCCTGTCCGCCTACGACGCCGGCTATGTGTGGCTCGCGCGCTCCCTCAACCTTCCCCTGCTCACGTTCGACCGGCGCCTGGCGCAATCGGCCGCGAGCCTTTCCAGCACATTGGGATCCTAAGCTTAGAATTCCACGTGGACAAGTTGTCGCG
>JADMIO011575579.1_pt1 | contig 66502 bp, 59 predicted proteins | sample 8958161 | NCBI WGS metagenome assembly JADMIO01 (sample SAMN16585339, study PRJNA669376) | soil metagenome | isolation source: Crop rotation soil | place: USA: Cullars Rotation, Alabama | collected 2011 | reverse complement strand
CGACTTCAAGTCACGTGAATTCCAAGCTTCGGATCCCACTGTGCTGGAAAGTGACGTCGCTCTCGCTGACGTTGGTCCGCGTGGCTCCGTGCCCGTCGATCACGTAGACGGCGCCCGAGCCGACCACCGACAAGCGCCGGCGCGCCCGGATGATGCACGCCGTGTCCTCGTCGATGCCGATGCCGAGATGGCTCGGGTTCTGCGCGACCGCCGCGAGCAGGCGGGCGACGCGACCGCGTTCCGCGAAGTGCTGGTCGACCAGCACGTCGCGGATGAAGCCGAGGCCCGGCGCCATGCGCAGGAGATCGCCGAGCTTGTGCGACCGCTCGCGCAGCGGGCCGATCAGCATCACGTCGCTCGCGGCCGAGGCGCCCGCGGACGTGCCGGCGATGGTCGTGCCGGCGCGATGGAGCGCGAGGAGACGCGCGGCTGCCGCGGTGCCGCCGAGCATGCTGGTCAGCCGCAGCTGATCGCCGCCCGTGAAGAAGACCGCGCCGACGTCGTCGAGACGACCCGGCGCGTGCGAGGGCTCCGCGACGTCGGTGCCGATCGTCAGGTGCGCGCGGCGCGCCACCCCGAGCTCGGCGAAGATCTTGTCGTACTGCTCCCACGCCGATTCGGGCTCCGCGGTCGCGAGCGTGCAGACGACGAGCGTCCGGTCGCCGGCGCGATCGGCGACGGCGCGGAGGACGTGCCGCTCGGCGACCTTGTCCTCGCCGCCGCCGATCAGGACGAGGTCGCCGGCGCGTTGGCGGTCACGCGTGGCCATGGTCCTCGGGTGGCGGGCGCACGTCGTCGATCGCGCCGAGACGAGTATGGACGGGCGGCGCGACGGCCGCCGCGAGCGCGCCGTCGCGCATGAGCACGCGGCCGCCGGCGACGACGTCGCGCAGTGCGAGCGTGCCGCGATCGACGACGAGCACGTCGGCGTCGGCACCGACCGCGATCCGGCCCTTCGCCGGAAGGGCGAGCGCGGCGGCCGGATTCGCCGTGACGGTGGCGAGCACGTAGGGCAGGGGGAGGCCCTCGGCGACGACCGCGCGGCGCACTTCCTCGGTGAGCGAGCTCGGGCGCGTCTTTCCGGCGTCCGACGACGCGGTCAGGCGATCGAGCCGACCGTCGGACTCGCGCCAGCGGGCGAGCCAGTGCGCGAGATCGCGCTCCCAGACGTCGACGTCGACGAACGCATCCTGCGCGGCGAAGGCCACCGCCTCCGCGAAGAGCTGCTCCCGGCGCTCGACGTGCGTCGGATAGAGCCACGACGCCCGAACGGCGTGACGCTCGACGAGACGGCGCAGCACTGCGAGGCCGTCGCCTTCGTCGCCGACGTGGAAGTGCGTGCGTCCGGCCTTGCCCGCCAGCATCCCCGCGACGGCGGCCTCGCGCACGAGTGCCGCGAGCGCGCGCGGCGACGCCGCGCTCGCCCGCGCGTCCGCGATCGCGAGCTCCCCGAGACCGACGACCTCGTCGATCAGCAGGACGTCGGACCGCACGCTGCCCGTGAGCGTCGCCGGCGGCACGGGATAGCCGCCCGTCCAGCACCACGCGGAGAGCCCGACCGCGCGGAGCGCCTTCACGCGCGCGAGCAGCTGCGGCATCGCGCGCGTCGTCGTGTCCGTGCCGAGGCATCCGACGACCGTCGTGATGCCGGCGCGCACGAGCTCGCGCGGCTGGATCTCGGGCGTCGCCTGCGCGAAGCCCGGCTCGCCGCTGCCGCCGCAGAGATGCTCGTGCACGTCGACGAGCCCGGGCACGACCGCGCAGCCGGCGGCGTCGATGGTCGCGGCCTCGAGGCCGGCGCGCGCGAGCGCCGCGCCGTCCACCGGTCCGACGCGCGCGATGCGGCCGCCGGCGAGCAGGACGTCCGCGACGCCGAGCGGATCGGGCGCGAACACCTCGGCGCCGCGGAGCAGCACGAGCTCGGGCGGCGTGTTCGGCATCGCTCGGAGTCGAGCAAGCGCCGTACCGGCGGATTCGCGGGCCGACCGAAGGTCACTGCGACCAGTTTTGCAGCGCGTGCGGGGACGAGTGCGTAAAGACTACAGCCCACGTGCGCGCGACGACGTACGCTCGCGCAGGTGACGGAGCTGCGTGGCCGGGCTCCCGAGGCACGCACCTTGCTCGGCTACGGCCCGCGAAGGGAAACGGCATGGCACCTCGTGTCTCCGCCTTACGAGGCATCCTCCACGACCACGGCATCACGCTGCTCGACGCGCAGACGCTGCGGCGGCACAACGTGTGGGCGTACGTCCCGGCGCTTCGCGCGGTCATGGACATCGGTGCCTACGCCGAGCGTCCGAGCGACGAGATTCCCGGCTTCGTCGACCGCCTGACCGCGTGGTTGCCCGGCCTCGCGCGCCACGAGTGCAGCGTCGGGCGGCCGGGCGGCTTCGTCGAGCGGCTGCGGCGCGGCACGTATCTTCCGCACATCGGCGAGCACGTGTGCTTGGAGCTGCAGAACGTGATCGGGTTCGACGTCGCGTACGGCCGGGCGCGGAACGGCGGCGGCCCGACGACGTACCAGGTGCTGGTGCAGTACGAGGAGGAGATCCCGGCTTGGGAGGCGCTCACCAGCGCGTTTCGTCTCGTGCTTGCGGCGATGCACGACGAGCCGTGCGACGTGGCCGCCGAGATCGAGCGCCTCCACCGCGTCGCCGACGAGTGCAAGCTCGGACCGAGCACGGCCGAGATCGTGCGCGCGGCGCGCGAGCGCAAGATCCCCGTGCTGCGGCTCACGCCCGGGTCGTCGCTGATCCAGCTCGGCTACGGCAAGCACCAGAAGCGCATCCGCGCTTCGGAGACGTCGATGACGAGCGCCATCGCCGTCGAGGTCTGCCAGGAGAAGCCGCTCACCAACACGCTGCTCCGCACCGTCGGCGTGCCGGTGCCCGACGGACGGACGGTGCGCTCGGCGGACGAGGCGTGGGAGGCCGCGAACGAGCTCGGCGTGGCGGTCGTCCTGAAGCCGTACGCCGGCAATCAGGGGAAGGGCGTGACGGTGGGTCTCCGCCGGGAAGACGAGATCCGCGCCGCCTTCGCGGTCGCGGAGCAGTACGACGCGACGGTGCTGGTCGAGCGCCACGTCGAAGGGGCCGACCATCGCCTGCTCGTCGTGAACGGACGCATGGTCGCGGCGGCGCTCCGTCGGCCGGCGCAGGTCGTCGGCGACGGCGTCCGCACGGTCGCCGAGCTCGTCGCGGAGACGAACCGCGACCCGCTGCGGCGTCCCGGACACGGCAGCATGCTGACGCAGATCCGCTTGGACGAGGCCGCCGACCTGACGCTCGCGACGCAAGGGCTCGGTCGCGACGCGGTGCCGGCCGCCGGACGCACCGTGGTGCTCCGCACCAACGCGAACCTCTCGACGGGCGGCACCGCGACCGACGTCACCGACGACGTCCATCCGCGGAACGCCCGCGTCGCCGAGCTCGCCGCGCAGATCCTGGCCCTCGACGTCGCCGGCATCGACATGCTCTGCCGCGACGTCCGCCGGCCGCTCGCCGAGCAGGGCGGCGCCATCGTCGAGGTGAACGCCGCGCCCGGCCTCCGCATGCACTGCGGACCGCAGGCCCGGACGAGCGTCGGGCGTGCGATCGTCGACATGCTGTACCCGCCGGACGTCGCATCGCGCATCCCGATCGTCGCCGTCACCGGCACGAACGGGAAGACGACGGTCACGCGGCTCGTCGCGCACGTCCATCGCACGGCGCGCAAGGTCGTCGGCATGACGTGCACCGATGGCATCTACATCGGCAGCGATCGGATCATGCACGGCGACTGCTCCGGCCCGCGGAGCGCGCACGCCGTCCTCCTGCACCCGCAGGTCGAGGTCGCGGTGCTCGAGACGGCGCGCGGCGGGATCATGCGCGAAGGCCTCGGCTACGACGCCGTCGACGTCGGCGTGGTGACGAACGTCTCGAACGATCATCTCGGCGCGGGGGGCATCGAGACCGTCGAGCAGCTCGCGCGCGTGAAGCAGGTGGTGATCGAGGCCGTGCGCCCCGACGGGATCGCCGTCCTGAACGCGGACGACCCGCTGGTCGCCGCGATGGCCGCCGACAGCGCCGCGCCCGTCGTGTACTTCAGCCTGAACCCCGAGAGCGAGGTGGTCGCCGCGCACCTGCGGGACGGCGGGCGCGCGGTCGTCGTCGAGCACGATCGGATCGTGCTCCGTACCGGCGACGCCGCGAGCGACCTCATCGACATCGATCGCCTGCCGTTCACCGCGGGCGCACGCATCCGGTTCCAGGTCGCGAACGCGCTCGCCGCCGTCGCGGCGACGTGGGGCGCCGGCGTGAACCCGGCGATCATCGGGCGCGCGCTCGGCACCTTCCACTCCGACCCGACGTCGTGCCCGGGCCGCTTCAACGTCTTCGACGTCCGCGGCGTCCAGGTGTTGGTCGACTACGGACACAACGAAGCGGCGATGCGGGCGCTCGGCGAGGCGGTGCACGGGCTCGGCGCACGTCGAACCGTCGTGGTGCTGGCGTTGCCGGGCGATCGCCTCGACCGCGACCTGCGCGCGACCGCCGCGGCGACCGTCGGGTTCGCGGAGGAGTACGTGCTCTACGACTTCCGCGATCGGCGCGGCCGGGCGCCGGGCGAGGTGCCCGCCCTCGTGATGCAGGCGGTGCCGGGCGACCGCGTGGTCGCGACGGCGCGCGACGAGCGCGAGGCGATTCGCATCGCGTGGACGCGCGTCCGCGCGGGCGATCGCCTGTTGGTGATCGCGGACGAGGTCGACGCCACGGTGCAGAACGTCCGCACGCTCGGCCCGGCGGGCGACGAGGCCTGCGGGTCGCCGCTCGCCGCCGACGCCGAGCGCCACGACCCGGCGGCCGCGGAGCACGCATGGTGACGACGCGTCGTCTCATGGTGATCGGCGGCGGCGAGCAGAAGGCATCGGAGGGCTGCCGCGCGATCCTCGAGGAGGTCGTCGCCGCGACCGAGGACCGGCGCCTCGTCGTCATGACGGTCGCGAGCACGTTGCCGGTCGAGGGCTGGGAGGAGTATCGCGATCTCTTTCGCGAGCTCGGCGTCTCCGACGTTCGGCTCGTGGACGTCCGGCAACGCACGGATGCCTACGACGCGCGGAACGTCGCGACGCTCGCCGACGGCGCGACGTGCTTCTTGACCGGCGGCGACCAGCTGCGCATCACGAGCCAGCTCGGTGGATCGCCCGTCGGCCGCAGGCTGTCCGAGCTCTATCGGGACGGCAGCGTGATCTGCGGGACGTCGGCGGGAGCGGCGGCGATGCCGGACACGATGTTGATCGGCGGCCCCGGGAACCGCGCGGCCGACGTCTCGACGGTCGCAATGGCGCCCGGCATGGGGCTCCTCTCCGGGCTCGTGCTCGACTCGCATTTCGCGGAGCGCGGCCGCATGGGCCGCATCCTCGCCGCGGTCGCGCAGAACCCGTCGCACCTCGGGATCGGCATCGACGAGGACACCGCCATCATCGTGACCACCAAACGTACCGGCGCGAGCTTTCGCGTGCTCGGGACCGGCGCGGTGCACGTCGTCGACGGCACGCACATCGATCACGCCGACTTCGGCGACAACCTCGGGGACGGGGTCGCCGTCTGCAACGTGGTGCTGCACGTGCTCCGCGACGGCGACGGGTTCGACCTCGACGAACGGCGTCCGTTGGCGCGCACACGCGACCGGCACGAGGACACCGAGCAGCACGCTCGGGATCACGAGAAGCCGCCGGAGCGGAGGGCGGCCTCGTGAGCCAGCATCCCGGACGCCGGCGCGTGATGGTCGTCGACGACAACGAGGACATTCGCATGGCGCTCGAAGAGCTTCTCGAGTCCGAGGGCTACGCCGTCGTGTGCGCCGAGAACGGCGCGGACGCGCTCGCGCAGCTTCGCGACGGCGCCGTCCGCCCCTGCATCATCCTGCTCGACTACCACATGCCCGTGATGGACGGCCTCGCGTTCCGCCGCGAGCAACGCGACGACCGCGAGCTCGGCGACATCCCGGTGATCATGTACTCGGGTGCCGCCGACATCCGACGCCAGGCTCACGCCCTCGACGTGCTGCACGTCTTTCAGAAGCCGCTCAACCTGAACGCGTTGGTGGAGCAGGTGCAGCACTACTGCTGAGAGCGGGAACGTACCGGCCCGGTGCGTTGCTCGCTGCGGTAGCGGAAGCACGGGGTGTAGTTGCCAGCGCCTGAAGAAAGCGGACGGGCGACCAGGTCCGATGCCGTCGCGTGCAATGTGCTCATCGCGGCCGTCGCGTCGCCGGCGCGGTGAACAACGCGAGGTATGCGCGATCCGGGCGAGCGCCGGCGGCGCACCGCGCCTCGCCCGTGCTCTCAGGACCTGCCGGTGTGCGCCCCCGCCGGCGCGTGGGTGCCGCCGTGCGTGAGCGAGCTCGGCGCGTTCAATCCCGCGTGGTCGTCGACCCCGACGCCGAGGCGGTCGACGAGCTCGCCGCCGAGCCAACCGGTCACGACCGCGAGCAGCGTTCCGCCGAGCGCGATCGCGAACGCCGTCCGCGACGGCGCCTCCGGGGCGCGGTGGCGGAGCCACCAGCTCGCCGCGAAAGCCGCGAGCACGATGACGTTGCCGCCGCCGTGCAGGAGCCCGATCCGCCAGGCGCGCGTGCGGCGCGGGATGGCCAGCCAATCGACCAACCCGAAGACGGCGGCGGCAAGGGCGCCGACGATGCCGGCGGTGATCATCCAGAACGCGATCTGCGCCCAGAGCGGATTGCCGGTCCTGATGTGGACGACGTCGAAAATCACCGCCGTCGGCAGCAAGCCCAGCGGAAACGGGATCAGCATCTGATGAATGGGATGACCAGCGATCTTGGCACGGCTCTCCATGATGTCCTCCAATGCATTCGTTCGAAACGTCACGTCACGGTTCGACCCGCGGGTGCGGGCTGACGCGGCATGCCTTGCTGCGCCCGCGCCTCCTCGGTGACGGGCTCGGCGTTCGGCGCCGGGCGCACCCGCGTGCCGTACTGATTCGCGTAGACCTGCGTGAGCTCCGCCCCGAAGAAGAGGATCTGCGCCGAGTAGTAGACCCAGATCAGCAGCACCACGAGCGATCCGGCGGCGCCGTACACGGAGACGGTGGAGCTCCGTCCGAGGTAGATCCCGAGCAGCAGCTTGCCGATCGTGAAGAGCACGCTCGTCACGACGGCGCCGACCCAGACGTCGCGCCACGCGATCTCGACGTCGGGAAGGAACTTGAAGATCGCCGCGAAGAGCGCGCTCAGGATCGCGATCGAGACGATCACGTCGACGCCGTGCCAGAGCGGCGCGAGCGCACCCGCCCGGCCGCCGACGAACGTGCCGAGGCCCGTGATCACCGCGCTCACCACCAGCGACACGATCAGCAGAAACGCGATCGCGAGCACCATCCCGAAGCTCAGCAAGCGATCGTGCAGCAGGCCGCGGAGGCCGCGGCCGGGCTTGGGCTTCACCTCCCAGATGGTGTTGAGCGAGTCCTGCAGCTCGCCAAAGACGCCGCTCGCGCCGAGCACGAGGACGCCGACCGACAGGATGGTCGCGACGATGCCCGACGATTTGTTCGTCGTCGCGCTCTGCACCATTTCCTGGATCGCCTTGGCGCCGTTGTCGCCGAGGAGGCCGCGGATCTGGTCGTCGAGCTGCCCGCGCACGGCCTCGGCGCCGAAGACCGCGCCGGCAATGGCGATCAGCACGATCAGCAGCGGCGCCAGCGAGAACGTCGTGTAGTAGGCGAGGGCGGCCGCCAAGCGCGGCACGCGGTCCTCGCTCCACTCCGCGTACGTCCGTTTCAGCAGCGTCCAGGCGGCGGTCATGGCTCTAGTGTTCGCGGCGCGCCGCGACGTAGGCAAGGATCGCATCGAGATCGGCGGCGGGCAGCTCCGCATCGGAGAACGCGGGCATCGCGCCGGCGCCGAGCCGCACCTGCGTCCGGATCATGAAGCCGGGAAGCGGCTTGTCGTTGAGTGCCGGTCCGAGGCCCGCTTCACCGCCCGGATGGCAGGGCTGACACTCCCGCATGAACACGCGCTCGCCGCGCGCGATCTCCGGCGAGCCCGCCGCGAACGGTCCGACGAGGGGCTCGCTCCGGCGCGAGCCGGCACACCCGGCGCCGAACGCGCACGCCGCGAGCGCGAGGACCGCGGCGAGCGGCCTCCACGAGCCGTGGCGCACTGCGCTCATAACGTCTTCTCCGCGCCGACGACCGCACCGCCGCGGCGGATCCGCCAGAGCACGCCCGTTCCCTCGTGCGGGGTCGACCCCGCGTGCGGCTGCGTCATGACGCCGAAGTCGACGACGTAGAGGGCGGTGCCGGTCGGATCGAAGCGTGCGGCGATCGGGCGCTCGAGCCCGCCGCCGCCGACGCGCGACGCGGGACCGTTCGTCGGCCCGCGATTCACGGCGAAGTCGGCGACGACGCCGGTCGCGACGTCGACGCGCACCACCTTCGCGCCGACCGGCGCCGTCACCTTGCCGACCTCGGGAGCCTGATCGCCGAATTCGGCCACGAACGCCTGCCCGGGCCATCCGAACGCGGCGCTGCGCGAGAAGTCGAAGCCGTCGGCCGACGCGTGCACCGCGAGCACCGCCGCCGGTTCTTGCGGGCCGTTCGGCGGGGCCGCGAGCAGCGGCTGCGGCCGCGCCTTTCCGGGCGGCACGAAGTGATCGCCGTCGTCGAGCCGCCGTGTGGCGTGGAAATCGGGCCACCCGTACCAGCGTCCCGGACGTACGGCCCAGAGCAGGTCGCCGGCGCCGTGCACCGGCCGACTGCCGCGATCGTCGTACTGGTTGTCCGCGACGAAAAGCGTGCCGTCGGGGGCGAACGCGAGTCCGTAGGGATTGCGGAAGCCCCAGGCCACGAGCTCCACCGCGCCGCCGGCCGGCCGCACGCGCAGCACCGCGCCGTTGCACGGCACGACGCCGCGGACGACCTGGCCCGGTCGCGTCGCGACCCCGAACGGGGAGTAGGCGCCGGTCTCGACCGTCGCGCCGCTCGTACCGCGCACGTCGCGCGTCCGGACGTTCACGCCGGTGAGGGTCACGTCGCCGCACGGGACGTCGTGCACGTCGGGCGCGCGCCGCAGCCAGCCGAAGCGCGCGTTGTCCTCGCCGACGATGCCGGCGTTCGTCGCGGTCCCCTGGCCGAAATAGATCCAGCCGTCGCGGCCGACGACGGGTCCGTTCGTGTGGTGGTCGCCGCGGCTCGGGAGATTATCGACGAGCGTGCGGATCGTGCCGCGCCCGGCGCCGTCGAGCGCTATGCGGAGGACGCGCCCGCCTTCGAGCGCTCCGCCCTCGGCGACGTAGAGCGCGCCGTTCGCGTACGCGAGCCCGTTCCACGGACCGTTCCGCCCGCCGCTCGCGACGACGCTCGTGCGCCCGCCGCCCTCGACGCGCAGCACGCGGGGCGTGGTCCAGCGCTCGCCGTAGGAATAGCCCGCCTCGGTGACGTAGACGGCGCCCCCGTCGTCGAACGCGACGCCGGTCGGAAACGTGAGGCCGGTCGCGACCGCCTCGACGACGTAGCCGCGCGGCACGGCGACGTCGCTCGCCGTCACGCGGCGCGGCGGCGCGAACGTCGTCTGGCCCGCGCCCTGCGACGGGAGGATGCGGAAGCATCCCGACCCGCCGAGCAGCGCCAGCGCCAGTGCTCCGGCGCCGAGCCGGCTCAGCGTGCCGCGTGCGACGGCTGCCACGTGTGACCCGCAAAGGCGCCGCGCGTCTCGGCGCGAACCAGCGACCAGCCGATCGCGATCAGCAGCACGCCCGAGGCGAGGAACGCGTAGTCCCACATCGAGAGACCGGACGACTCGACCACGTGGTGCACCTGCAGCACGAGATGGTCGATCACGCCCTCCACGAGGTTGAAGAGTCCCCATCCCATGAGCATGGCGCCGAGCAGGATGCGCCGGGACCACGGCGCCGCGCGGTGCTCCGCCGCGGAGAAGAGCAGCGCCACGCCGATCGCCGTCACCACCCACGTGGCGGCGTGGAAGAGGCCGTCCCAGAACATGTTGATCTCGACGTTCGCGAGCGTCGTCTTGGGGAGCCGCGCCGACAGCATCCCGTGCAGCTGCAGCACTTGGTGGAAGAGGATCCCGTCGACGAAGCCGCCGAGCCCGATGCCGAGGACCGTGCCGGCGGAGACGAGGGGGCGGGTCTCCGGCCTCATCGCCGCGGGCTCCACGGCAACCATCCCCGGTGCAGCATCAGCACCACGGCCGCGAGGATCGGAAAGGGCGCGAGCGTCGCCGCGAGATCGGAGCCGACACTCGCGGTGATGCCGGCGCGCACGACGTCGCCGGCCGCGGTCGCGCAGAGCGGGCATGCGAGCAGCGGCGTCGTCCAGCCGAGCAGAAACGCCGGTACGACGGCCGCACTCGAGAACCTCGCCGTGCGGCTCGATGACCTCGCCGTGCGGCTCGATGACCTCGCCGTGCGGCTCGATGACCTCGCCATGCGGGGATCAGAGCCGCGGCCGCGACGCGCCGCAATCACGCGTTTCCGGCGCCGTCTGCCCCCGCCATGCGCTACGCGGGCATGCCGAAGGCTGCCACGGATGGCGGTCGCGCCTACGGGAAACCCCGAGGCTGTCGGCTCGTCGGGTCGCTGGTAGCCACCGTCGCGATGCTGGAGACGTGGCTCCGTCCGTTTTCGCTCGACAGCTTCCGAGCGACGCATCTCCGGCGTGCGCCGCTCGCGCGGCCGTCGACGGCGCTCGACGCGCGCGGCCTCTTCGACTGGGCCGTACTCGAACGCGTCCTCGCCGCCGAGCCGCCCGCGCGCGACGTGTTCGTGGTGGCGCGCGGCGAGGAGGTGGCGGTCGCGACGCCCCGCACGCTCGTCGAGCTGCGCGCGCTCATGGGGCGCGGCATCGGCCTCTGCATCCGCGGCGCCGAGCGCTGGGACGCGGGCCTCGCCGCCGTCGCCTCGGCCTTCGAGCTCGATCTCGGCCCGGCCCAGGTGCAGCTCTTCGTCACCCCCGGGGGAACGCACGGGTTCGGCTGGCACTACGACGACGAGGACGTCTTCATCGTCCAGACGGCTGGCATGAAGGAGTACCACTTCCGTCCGAACACGGTCGCGGCCGACGTCCCGGCGCACCCGTCGGCCTTCGCCCGCTTCGCGCGCGAGACCTCGGTCGCCTACGCGGCGACGCTCGTCGGGGGCGACTTCCTCTACGTGCCCGCGCGGTGGTGGCACATGGCGCGGTGCCGCGAAGAGGCGCTGTCCATCTCGATCGGCGTACGGCCGTGGTCGGCGGAGCTCGCCGCGCACGCCGGGCCGCCGCTGCGCTGATCGGCGCGTCGCAACGGCGTTCCGAGGCTGCCTATCGCCGTGGCGCCTCCTATGATCGCTGCATGTCGACTCTCACGATCGAGCGCGAGGCCTTCCACGGATGGGACGAGACGTATCGCATCGGCAACGGCGTGATCGAGGTGCGCGTGGTCGCCGACGTCGGACCGCGCGTGGTCGAGCTGCGGCGCGCCGGAGGCGCGAACCTCTTTCATCTCCGCAGCGCCGAGCTCGGCGGGCGGAACGAGCCACGCTGGCGCTTCCGCGGCGGCTGGCGCCTGTGGATCGCGCCGGAGCGCCGGCCGGAAACCTACGCGCTCGACAATGCGCCTTGCACCGTACTCGCGAGCGCGCCGGGGATGGTGCGGATCGGCGGACCCCCGCAGCCGGAGGCGTCCATACGGAAGACGATCGGCCTCATGCTCGACGCCGTCCACCCGCGCGTCGAGGTCGTCTCCGAGATCACGAACGTCGGCGACGCGCCGGTCCGCTACGCCGTGTGGACGCTGGCCGTGCTGCGTCCAGGCGGGCGCGCGTTCGTCCCGCTCGAGACCGGGCCCGTGGACGCGCTCGACTCGACGCGCAGCGTGATCCTGTGGAGCTACACGCGCATGGCGGACCCGCGCTATCGCTTCGGCGACGGCCTCGTCGAGATCGACTCCGGCGCCGTCCTGCGCGGCCCCGCGCGGCGCGAGCTCGCGCCCGGGCGGACGAGCGACGAGAGCAAGATCGGCGTGGACACGACCGCCGGCTGGGCCGCGTACGCGCTCGACGGGACGGTGTTCGTCAGCCGTGCGCGCGTGGACGCGGGCGCGCGCGCCGACGCCGGCGCGACGATCGAGGTCTACTCGAGCCGCGAGTTCATCGAGCTCGAGCACCTCGGGGTGCTGCAGACGTTGGCGCCCGGCGAGACGGCCGCGCTGGCGGAGGAGTGGTGGGTCGTCGGCGAGACGGCGGTGCCGGTGTGGGAGGCGGGAGAAGACGTGCTGCGGGGGTTCCTGGAGCGCCTGGTCGAAGGCGAGACGAAGCCGCTCGGTACGCGCGCTCGGTCGAACGCCGGATGATGGAATTCGCAGATGGCGGTGTGGGCCAACGTCCGACCGGCTGACGGTACGCGGGGTGGGCGAGCCCGGCCCGGCGCGCCGCTCGGACGGTCAGGGCTTTCCGCGTTTCAGCTCGTCGCCCTCGCTCGTGTAGGCCGGCGGCACGTAGAGGTTCAACGTCTCGAGCCGTCCGCGCGGCGCGCTGGCGATCTCGTGCTCGTCGCCGTGCTCGATGAGGAGCAGCGTGCCGGGTCGGAGCGGGTAGCGCGTGCCGTTGATGCGGGCGGTGCCGCGGCCGCGGACGACGAAGAGCCATTGGTCGGCGCCGCGGTGGCGATTCTGCGGCCCGCCTTCGGCCGCGCCGCCGACGAGCGTCATGGTCGCCGCTTGCGCCCTCGTGTTGCCGAGCGCGACGGCGAATCCTCTGCCGAAGCGCAGCGCCTTCCGTTTCACGACGATGCCGTCGTGCGCCGGCGCCGCGCTCCGTCGGCAACCAGCGTGCGCGCGGCGCGCGGGCCGCTCCAGCCGTCGACCTGCACCGCGGCGTGCTTGAGCTCTCCGACGCGGACGAAGAACTCCTCGAGATGCGCGACGAGCTTCCGCGGGAGCGCGCGGACGTCGGCGAGCTCCGGGTCGTCGCCCGGGATCGCGAGCAGGCGGTCGTTCCGCGTCCACGCGCCGCGCGGGGTGTCGCGCTGGCGGACGCGCAGGATCCCGAGCGGCCGGCTCGGCACGAGCAACCCCGGCCAGGTCGGCACGTCGGCCACGACCATGGCGTCGAGCGGGTCGCCGTCGGCCGCGCGGGTGCCCGCGACGAAGCCCCACGCGAACGGGTAGACGAGGCCGTGCGGCAGGACGTGCTTCACGACGAACGCCTCCCGTTCGGGATCGAGCGCGATCTTCATCATCGAGCCGCGCGGCGACTCGACGACGACGTGGAGATTGCCGTCCGCGTCGTACGGCGGCAGGTCGGCCAGGCTCATGCCGCGGACGTCGCCACCGCGCAGCGCGCGTGGCGCGCGACCGCCGCCGCGAGCGTCGTGCGATCGATCGGCTTCACCAGCGTCCCGGCGATCGCGCGCGAGAACGCGCCCGCGAGGCTCTCCGCATCGCCGGAGATCAGCACGACGGGCGGACCCTCCGGCCCGATCGACTGCAGGACGTGCTGCGCGGTCATGTCCGGAAGCGCGAGATCGAGGAACACGAGACACGGCCGCTCCTCGCCGAGCGCGGTCAGCGCCTCGAAGCCCGTGCCGGCCGGCTGCACGCTGCAGCCGTCGGTCTCGAGCATGCGCTTGAACGCCTCGCGCAGGGGCTCGTAGTCGTCGACGACGAGGATGCGGTGATGATGCGCGGGTCGGGCGAACTCGGTCATCGCACTCGGAGCTTTCCGTCGCGGTTCGTGGCCCGCAAGAGCGTGGTTGTACCTACCGTGCGTGGCACCGCGCGAATCACGTTGCTAGCGTCGACGTCATGACGCTCGACAATCGCGCGCTGAGCGAGCTGCTGTGTCGCGCCGCCGACGACCGGTCGCGCACCGATCAGCAGCGCCGCGCGCTGCGTCGAGCCGGACGCGCCGCGTATCGCTGGCGCGAGGAAGCCGCGGCGATCGCGGCGGCCGGCCGCTCGTTGACGGAGCTCCGCGCGATCGGGCCGTGGCTCGCGGGCATCGTCGGCGAGTGGCTCGCGCATCCCCCCGACGTGCCGCCGGCTCCCGCCATCCGTGACGGCTTTCTCACGTACCCCGACGTGCTCGCCACCCTCGCGGCGACGCGCGAGCACCCGCGCGTCCGCGGCGATCTGCAGACGCACACCGAGGGCAGCGACGGCACCGCGCCGGTGCGCGCGATGGCGGACGCCGCCGCGGCACGTGGTCTCGACTATCTCGCCATCACCGATCATTCGAAGGGCCTCAAGATCGCGGGCGGCATGGACGAGGACGCGCTCTGGCGCCAGGGGTGCGAGATCCGGGCCCTGAACGACGAGTATGCGGACGCGCGTCCCGGCTTTCGCGTGCTGCGCGCGGTGGAGATGAACCTCTCGCCGGCGGGCGAGGGCGACCTCGACCCCGCGTTCCTCGCGACGCTCGATCTCGTGCTCGGCGCGTTCCACTCGAAGCTGCGCACGACGGAGGATCAGACCGAGCGCTATCTCGCGGCGCTCGACAATCCGACGCTCCACGTGCTCGCGCACCCCCGCGGCCGCATCTTCAACTTCCGGCTCGGGCTCCAGGCGGACTGGGGACGCGTCTTCGCGCGGGCGCGCGAGCGCGACGTCGCGGTCGAGATCGACGCGTATCCCGACCGGCAGGATCTGGACGTCGACCTCCTCGTGATCGCACGCGATGCCGGCGTCCGGATCTCGATCGGATCCGACGCGCACGCGACGTATCAGCTCGACGCGCTGGACTTCGGCCTCGCGGCGGCGCGCCGCGCCGGCATTCCCGCCGAGCGCATCATCAATTGCCTGAGCGCCGACGAGCTCATCGCCTGGGCGCGTGGGCGCCGCGACGGTGATACCGGGGCCACGCGAACCAGAGCCCGAGAAACGTCGCCGTGACGCCGGCCGCGACGGCGACGGCCGTCGGTGCGTCCGCGATCACCCGCGCGATCACGTAGACGTCGACGACGATCGCGCCGGTCAGGAGCGTCATCGCGGCGAGCAGCATGCGGGTCGCGTAGCGCACGAAGTACGCCGAGACGCCGCCCGGCTCGGCCTGGCGGTGGTAAGCCGCCGGCGCCATGAGGAACGCGACGGCCAGCGCGACCAGCACGAGCGCCGCGAGGTGCAGGCCGCGCTCGGCCGGCGTCAGCTGCGTGAAAAACGGCTGATTGAAGACCGCGATCAGCTGGAAGCCGAAGAGCGCCTGCACGCCGGGAACGACCATGCGGCACTCCTCGAGCAGGTGATCGACCTGGCGCTCGAGCGGCTCGGGCCGCTCCTCGCGCGGCTTCGTGCGCGGCGTCGCCACGCGGCGACGGTAGAATCCGGCCGCGCGCTAATCAACGCGCGTCGCCGACGCGCGACCGCCGAGCCGCGCCGCCGGCTGCAGCGGGTGGTCCCGCGCGTCGACGCGATCGAGAAGCACGCTGCCGTCCCGATCGACTGCGGCGCCCGCGGCGAGCGCCACCAGCACCGCCGCGATGCGGTCGAGCGGCAAGATCAGGTGCACGTGGTCACGGTTGATCGCAGTGAGCGGCATCCAGGGATGCGGCGCCTCCTCGGGATTCTGCACGATCGAGATCCCGCCGGCGTTCTCGATGGCCGTGAGGCCGTCGGTGCCGTCGTCGCCCCCGCCGCTCAGCAGCACCCCGACGACGCGCGAGCCGTAGGCGCGCGCGGCCGAGTAGAAGAGCGGATCGACGGCCGGGCGCGTGTGGTGCACCTTCGGTCCCCGGTTCACCAAGGCGTGGCCGGATTCGATCACCATGTGGTGATCGCGCGGCGCGACGTACACGCGGCCGCGCTCCATGCGCTCGCCGTTCTCGGGCTCGGAGAGCCGCAGCTTCGACCGCCCCCCGAGGATGCCCGGAAGATCGCTGATGGCGTACGGACCGCGGTGCAGGACCGTCGCGATCGTCATGGGAGGATCGGCCGGCAGGGCGCCGAACAGCGACCGCAGCGCCTCGACGCCGCCGGCGGAGGCGCCGATGACGACGACGTCGCGCGCGATCCCCGCCTGGTTCACGGGAAGCATCAGACGCGATCCACGTCGAGGGGCGTCACGGCGTCGGCCTCGATGATGCGTCGCAACGCCGCGGCGTGCTCGTGCGCGCGGGCGGCGCGCTGCTCGTACGCCGCCTTCAAGTCGCCGGCCTCGCCGAGCGCCGCCGCGTCGAGCAGCAAGGCGGCGAGCTCTTGGAATGCCGTGATCGGCGCCCAGAGGGCCGCCTCGAGGCGCTGCTCCTTCGCCTGGATCAGATCGCGCAACGAGTAGACGTGGCCGATGCGGCACCGGAACCGCAGGTTCGTCGCCTCGGTCGAGACGACGAGGACGCCGGGACACTCGGGGCACGAGACGCCGGTCGGCAGCTCGCCGCCGTCGGCGGTCGGCCGTGCGGGGATCGCGTCCATGCGCGCATTGTCGCGCCCGATCGTCGTTAGGCAAGCATGCCGATGCGCAGACGTGTCGCGACGGCGGTCAGCTGACCGACCGCGCGCGCCACCGTGGGCATGACGGCGGGAATGCGCTCGGGCGGCAATGCGCGCAACGTGCAGGCGAGGTGGAGCAGCACCTGGATCGCGTGCACGCGCTCGTCCTCATGGCGCCAGCCCTCGGGAAGCAACGGCGTTCCGTCCATCGCCCGACCGTCGCCGGCAGTCGGTTGCGGGTGGGAGTACGCGGGCGCCGACCGGCACGCGGCGCACACGACATCGAGTGCGCCGGCAGCGGGCGCCGGCGCGTCGGCCGTCGGCAGCGCCGCGGAGCACGTGACGCATCGACGCTGCGGCTCGGGAATTCCGGTCCGACCGCGACCACCTTCGACTCTGACCTTGCGCCTCATCGCCCACCTCGCACCGTTCCGACGTCGTGTCGGCGCAGGTCTACTGCCACGCTCGCGACCGGCGTCACAATGCGGAACTGTACGCACGTCACTAGTGTGACGCGGAACCCGGCTCCGCCTTCTTCCGGTGCATTTCCGCCAGCACGTCGGACGACGCGACGTGCGCGATCGCTGCTTGCAGCTTGTTCTGCCACCCGGTGATGACTTGTCCGTCGCCGCGCATCATGGCGTCAAAGCCTTGGCGCGCGACGTCGCCGGCGTCGTCCTTCTTGCCCGCACCGACCTTGGTGTCGAGCATGTCGGCGCGCGCGAAGAACTCGGTCTCGGTGGCGCCGGGCATGAGGCACGTGACGGTGATGCCGTCGTTCTGCACCTCGTGGCGGAGCGCGTACGAGAACGAGTCGAGGAACGCCTTCGTGCCGTTGTAGACGGCCTGGTAGGTGCCCGGCATGAAGCCGGCGATCGAGCCGACGATCAAGATGCGTCCCGCCCGGCGTCGGCGCATGTCGCGGCCGACGCGCTGAACGAGGTCGAGCGTGCCGGTCACGTTGGTGTCGACGACGTGCCGGACCGCGGCGAAGTCCTGATCGAGGAAGCCGTGGCCGAGCCCGCGTCCCGCGTTCGCGACCAGCGCATCGACGGGCCGGCCGCCGATCGTGCGGTAGAGCGCGTCGACGCCGTCCGCCGTCGCGAGATCGGCCTCGATCGCGGTGACGTTCGCGCCCATGCCGCGGAACGTCGCCGCCGCCTGCTCGATCTGCGGCTCGTCGGCGGCGATCACCAAGTCGAACCCGTGCTCGGCACAGCAGCGGGCGAGCTCGTATCCGATGCCGGTGGATGCTCCCGTGACGACTGCGAGCTGACGCGCTCCCGAATCCATGTTGCCTCCTCGACGCGTGAGATGGAGAGACAGCGGGAGCAAGCGCGGTGCCATCGCCGCGATCCTCCGCGCGTCGGACGGCGACGAACCGGCGGCGGGCATTTGTACAAACCGAAACCGGCGTCGCGCGCCTACGATGGCGTACGGACGGGCGCGATCCGCTCGATCGGGCCGCGTCGAATCAGGCCGCGTCGAAGCGCAGGCTTTCGATCGCCGCGACGAGCTCCGGCGGGTCGACCGGCTTCGTCAGATGACGATCGAAGCCCGCGGCCCGCGTGTCGACGATGTCCTCGCGCCGTCCGTAGCCGGTGAGCGCGATGCCGCGGAGGGGTTTCCGCGCCTTCAGCGTGCGCATCACGTCGAGCCCGCTGCCGTCCGGCAGTCCGAGATCGCTCACCACGAGATCGATCGTGCTGACGTCCGTCGCGAGCGCCTCGGCCACGGAGTACGCGCACTTCACGGAGTAGCCTCCGTGCTCGAGCACGAACGAAAGGGCGAGGGCGGTGTCGCGGTGATCCTCGACGAGCAAGATCGTGAGCGGGCCGTGCGGCGTGGCCGCCGTCGTCGCAAGCGGCGCGTCGGCGGCCGCCGGCGGTTGCGCGGCGTTCGGGAGCTCGATCGCGAAACGCGCGCCGCGACCCACGCCGGCGCTGTGCGCGCTGATCGTCCCGCCGTGGGCTTCGACGATGCCCTTCGCGATCGCGAGGCCGAGGCCGAGGCCGCCCTGTGCGGAACTCCGCGATGCCTGCTGGAACGGCTCGAAGAGCCGCTCGCTCAGCTGCGGCTCGAAGCCCGACCCGTCGTCCGACACGGCGAGCGCCGTCACGCCGGGACGGGGGTTGCCGATCGCGATCTCGATCCGGCTCCCCCGCGAGCAGAAGCGGACCGCGTTTCCCACGAGATTCCACAGCACCTGACTGAGCCGCACGAAATCGCCGCGCACCGCGCAGTCGGGACCGGTCTCGCGCGCGACGACGATGCCGGCCTTCGCGATTTCCGGTTGCAACGAGCGCAGCACCTCGTCGACGACGCGGCGGAGATCGACCGTCTCCCATCGGAGCAGGAGCTTGTTCTCAGTGATGCGGGTGAGATCGAGGAGGTCGTCGATGAGGCGCGCCTCGACCGTCGCGTTCCGGTGCACCATCGCGAACGCCTCGCGCGCCTCGGCGGGTAGCGCCGGATCATCCTTCCACGCCGCGGCCGCCGCGACGACCGGGCTGAGTGGCGTCCGCAGCTCGTGGCTGAGCATCGCGAGGAAGCGATCCTTCGCCTCGGCGGTCGCGCGGATCGCCGCCTGCTCCTCCTCCATGCGGGCCCGATCCGCGATCGCGCGGCGGAGCTCCGCCTCCGTGCGCAGCCGCGAGCGCAGATCGACGACCATGGTGTGGTACATGGCGGCTGCGTCGGTGCGCTGCCGATACGCCCGGGTCGACATCTCGACCGGGATCTCGACCTCGTCGCGCGAGCGCATGACGAGCTCCGTCGTGACGACGCTGCTCGAGTCGCGCGACCGTCGCATGTGGTCGAGGAATTTGCGCCAGTCGTCCTCCACCACGAAGACCAGGAGCGGCGTGTTCGTGAGGCGATGCTTCTCGAGTCCGAGCAGCCGGGCGCCGGCGTCGTTTGCCCGGCGGACGTTGCCGCTGCGATCGACGATGAAGTACGGAAGCGGTCCGAGGTCGAGCAGCTCCTCGTCCAGTCTGTCGAGCCGCGCGTTGAACCGGCGGGCGGCGACCGCGGCGCATTCGGCGGCCAGCACCTCGCGGCGGGTCCGGAGGTCGGCGAGGCGGCGGCGGACGTCGGCGTCGTCCCACTCGTCGCCGGCGGCGACGCCGTTCGGCGCTCTCTTGCGCGACCCCATGGTGGTTACCGCGGAACGGTCGCGGCGCCGTCGATCAACGACAGCACGAGGCTTCCGCCCGCGCCGTCGGTGTCCTCGAGACGACGGGCGTTCACCCGCAGTCGGCGGGCCCCGATCCGCGGAAAGCTGTGCTCGATCTCGATGTCGTCCGCCGACGCGCCGTCGGAGCTCGCGCCGTCGAGGTGTTTCCGCAGGGCCGGGACGTCCCAGCTGCGCTTGTCGAGGTCGAAGAGCGAGCGACCCGCGATCATGTCTGTCGTGTAGCCGAACGTCGTGCAGAACGCGTCGTTCGCGCGCATGATTCTGTACGCGGGATCCAACACGACGACCGGCAGCGGGACCCCGTTGAGGATGCCGTCGGCGTACCGGCGCGCGCGGCGCAGCTCGTCCTCCTGCACCTTGGCGGCGTGGATGTCGAAGAGCGCGAGCACGGCGCCGTCGATGCGGTTTTCGACGTTCTTGTAGGGACGGATGCGCAGCGCGAACCAGCTGCCTTGCGCGTCTTGCACCTCGCGCTCCTGCGGCGTCACGGTGTCGATCGCCTGCACGATCAGGCTCTCGAGATCCGGACACTCGATGTTCGGCTTGATATGGCCGATCGGACGACCGACGTCGCTCGCGATGAGGTTCAGGAGCCGCTCCGCCATCGGCGTGAAGCGGCGGATCCGGAGATCGCTCGCGACGATGACGATCGCGATCTGGATGCTGCCGAGCAGGTTCACGAGGTCGCTGTTGGCGCGGCTGAGCTCGGCGTTCCGGCCGTGCAGCTCCTCGTTCAGCGTATTGAGCTCCTCGTTGGTGGACTGGAGCTCCTCTTTGGCGGTGTCGAGCTCCTCGTTCGTCGATTGCAGCTCCTCGTTGCTCGAGAGGATCTCCTCGTTCGCCGATTGCAGCTCCTCGTTGGCAGCCTCGACCTCCTGGATGATCGATTGCAGATACTCGCGGCTCGCCGCGAGCTCCGCCTCGAGGTGGCGCACGCGCTCGTCGTCGCGCGCCGGCGCCTTGCGGGACTTCGTACGCCCGGTCGGGGGCGCGGACACCGGTGCGGCCGCGGCCTCCGGCTGCGACGCGTGGAAGAGCACGAGCCAATGGCCGTGTCCGACGCCGCTCAGCGGAATGACCTCGATGCCGACGTCGCACCAGTGGCCGTTCTGCTTCACCTTCAAGCCGTCCCTGCGTACCGGGGCTCCGGTCTTGCGCGCGGTTTGAAAGGCCGTGCGTACGCCGTGCAACAGGCCCTCGCGCGCCATCTTCAGGAGGCTCATGCTCGGATCGCCCGGGGCCGGCTCGAGGAAGAGGCCGGTCTGCCCGCGGAACTGGACGATCTGCATCTCCTCGTCGACGATGACGCCCGGCGGGGCATAGCGATCGAGCGCGATCCGGTCCGCCTCGTGCTGCGCCGATTGCGCGAACCCCAGATCCGCCCCGCGCTTCTTCGGGGCCGCCGCCTGCGACGCGCGATCGGCGTGAAAGGTCATGACGGGCAGGGCCGAGTCGGCCGCCGTCTTCTTGTAGATGCGATAGCGCTTCTCCTCGATGGTGAAGAGCTCCGACGCGCTCCCGACCGTCTCCGCGTGGCCCAGCATGAGATAGCCGGTTTTCTTCAGGGCGTAGTGGAAGACCGCGAGGAGCCGGCTCTGCAGCACCGGCGTCATGTAGATGAGGACGTTCCGGCACACCACGAGGTCGAGCTTCGAGAACGGCGGATCGCGCGCGAGGTCCTGGCGCGCGAAGATGCAGAGGTCGCGCACCGTCTTCGCCACTCGGTAGGAGCCGTCGACCTTGGTGAAGAAGCGCCGCAAGCGCTCCGGCGACACGTCGACCGCGATGCTGTCGGGATACGTGCCATTGCGCGCCTGCTCGATCGCGTGCTCGCTGACGTCGGTCGCGAAGACCTGGATCGGCACGATGTTGGCGCGGTCGCCGAGGGCCTCGAGGAGCGCGATCGCGATCGAGTACGCCTCTTCGCCGGTCGAGCAGCCAGCGATCCACACCCGGATCGGGTTGTCGCCGGTCTGGTGCGCGATCACGTCCGGAAAGACGTGCTCGGCGAGGACGCGGAACGAGTCGGGCTCGCGGAAGAAGCGCGTCACGTGGATCAGCAGATCCTGATGCAGCGCCTGCACCTCGCCGGGATGCTCCTGGAGATAGCGCACGTACTGGTCGACGCTCGTGAGCTTGTGCAGCACCATGCGGCGCTGGAGGCGCCGCTCGATCGTCGGCAGCTTGTACTGGCGGAAGTCGACGCCGCTCGCCGCGCGGAGGAGCGTGAAGATCCGGTGCAGCTGCTCGTCGCGGAGCGCCGGCGGGTCGGGCGGCGCCGCATCCGGCGTGGCCGCGCGCGCCGACCGGCGCAGATACGGATGGCGCGCGATCTCGACGAGCTCGTGCGCGATGCGATGCGGCGGAAGGACGAGGTCCACCATGCCGGTCGCGATCGCCGCGCGCGGCATGCCGTCGTACTTCGCGCTGGCCGGATCCTGGGCGATCGTGATGCCGCCGACGCCTTTGATGTCGCGGATCCCCGCGGCGCCGTCGGAGGCCGTGCCGGAGAGCACGACGCCGATCGCGCGCTCGCCCTCCGCCTCGGCGAGCGCGCGGAACAAGAAATCGACCGGCACGTACTGCGAGTTGTCGTGCGGCCGCGGCAACAAGTGCAGCACGCCGTCCGCGATGCCCATCTGGGTGTTCGGCGGAATCACGTACACGTGGTTCGGCTCGACGACCATGCCCTCGGTCGCTTGCACGACCGGGATCGTCGTCGCGTTGCCGAGCAGTGTCGGCAGGGCGCTCTCGTGTTGCGGCGCGAGATGCTGCACGAGCACGAGCGCCAGGCCGGGCGACTCCGGAAGCGCGCCGAGGAGATCGGTGAACGCTTCGAGCCCGCCCGCCGATGCGCCGACCGCGACGATCGGCACGTGCGCGGCATCGGGTTGCGCGGCGGCGGACGGCGCGTCGGCGTTCCGGTCTGGCGGCTGCGCGACCTGGCGGGCCGCGGTGTCGGCCGGCGGCGCAGCCGCGGTGCGCGATCGCGGCTTCTTCGGCGCCTTCGCAGGGACGCCCTTCCGTGTCCTGCGATCCTTCACCATTGCACGACCACGTCAGCTCGCGTCCTATCGAGGGTCGCGAAAGTGGTCAACGTTCTGCGGCCTTCACTCCGCGCCGTCTTCGGCGCTTGGCGGCACGAGGTCGGTCGCCGCCGGTGGAGCCACGTCGTCGAGGAGCGCGCGCCGGACGATCTCGGCACGCGCGTCCGCCTCGTCGGCCTTCGCGCGGTAGCCGCCCGCGATCGTCGGCATGTGTTGCTGGTCGGGACGCTCTTGCATGCGACGATAGAAGCGGCGCTCTCCTCGAGCGAGCGGAGCGCCGTCCAGAGCGCCGATTCAGCGTCGCCGCCATTCCGGACGCGAGCGCATCCGGCGTGTACGAGTGCCCGACGTGGCAGCTGTAGCGGGCGAGGTCGCCGTTCGCGAGCTCCCACAGGCTGCCGCCGCATTCCGGACACGTGAACACGGTCGGCGGGCTTCCGAACGTGCGCTCTTTCAAGCCACGGATGCCGCGCGCAGCGCGGTCGACGGACGAGGGTTCGTTCGCCATGGTGGGCTCCTCGACGGGCGCGGAGACGAGCCGGCGGATCAGCGCGGCGAGCTCGCCGGCCGAGACGACGTGATCGATCTCGACGCTCCGGATCGCGCTTGCCGGCATGCTCGGCGAGGCCGCATCGTCCGTCGCCTGCACGACCGCGACCCCTCCTGCGCGTTTGATGCGTGCGAGACCGCGCGTCCCGTCGTCGAGCTCCCCCGACAAGACGATGCCGATCACACGCGGGCCGTACGCGGCCGCTGCCGTTCGGAACAGAGGATCGACCGCGGGCCGAAAGCCGTTCTCGCGGGGGCCGCGCGTGACCAGCACCTGCTCGCGCGCAATCAACAAGTGGTGATCCGGCGGCGCGACGAACACGTGCCCTCGGCGGATCGCGCGTCCGTCGCGCGCGTACGACACGGCGAGTCGCGTCTCGTGGGCGAGCATGGTCCCCAGCGCGGCGGGCGAGTTCGGCGACAGGTGGATCGCGACGAACAGCGCCGCCGGCAGATCCGCGGGTAGATCGGACAGGACCCGTCGCAACGGCGGAATGGCACCCGCCGAGCCGCCGATGACGACGATGTCCCGGGAGGCCATGCGGCATCGGCGTCGCGCAGGGCGACGGAAGCAACCGAGCGGACGGGGGCATCGTGGCAAGCGTACTTCTCCGGAGTGAAAAACGCGGGTCGAGGTCTTGCTTTCGAGTTCTCCGGGCAGCAATTCTTCGCAGGATGGCGGGCCCGATGTCCTCGGCGGCGTCCGAACGATCACGTGCGGGCCGTGACGGCGGGCGCGCTGCGTATCTCGTCACGACGCGGTCGAGCCGCATCGTCGAGATCGACGGCGCCAGCGCGCAGCTGCTGGGACGGTCCGTCGATGCCTTGATGCAGAAGCCGTTGGCCGCGCTCGTCGAGATGGACGAGCGACTCGGCTTCCGCTCGCGTCTGGCGCTGCTGCCGGACGCCGAGTGCGTCGCCGATTGGCGGTTCCGCATCACGGCGCCCGACGGCCGTGCGATCACGGTGGTCGCCAAAGTCGAAGCGAAGGGCGACTCGTCCGGCGGCGAAGGGCATCTGCGCTGGACGCTGGTGCGGGCCCCGGACGACGCCGTCGCGCTCGCGGCCGACCCGGCCGCGGAGCTCTCGGAAACGGACGGCCGCGCGATCCGCGCCGAGCTGAAGCAGCTCGCGCACGAGATGAATCAACCCTTGGCCGCGATCCTGACGTTCGTTCGCGGCTCCGAGCTGCGCCTACGGCAGCGAAAGCTCACGGATGCCGATCTCGAGGCCGTGCTCGAAGCGATCGCCGACGAAGCGATGCGTGCGAGCGCCATCCTTCGAGCGGCGAATCAACGATGGGAGGAATCATGACACAAGGAATGGTGCACGTCGTCGACGACGACGCGGCGGTGCTGCGTGGCCTGCGGTTCTTTCTCGAGTCCGCCAACTACGGCGTGACGACGTACGCGAGCGGCGACGAGTTCGTCGCGCGCTATCGGCCGTCGAACGACCCGGAGTGCGTCGTGCTCGACATCTGCATGCCGGGCCTCTCGGGCCTGGCGTTGCACGAGACGTTCGCCGATCGCGGCTGGCGCGTGCCGGTGATCTTCCTCACCGGCCACGGCAAGGTGCCCGAGGCCGTCGTCGCGCTGAAGCAGGGCGCGTTCGACTTCCTCGAGAAGCCGTTCGCGGACGACGTGCTGCTCGCCCGCGTGCAGGCGGCGCTCGACGAGGACGCGCGGCGGAAGTCGCTGCGCTCCGAGGAGCAGGCGTTGGCCGCGCGGCTCGGCAGCCTCACGCAGCGCGAGCATCAGGTCGCGATGCGCGTCGCGCAAGGGCTGCCGAACAAGGTGATCGCCCAGGAGCTCGGGATCAGCCCGCGCACCGTCGAGGTCTATCGCGCGAAGGCGATGAGCAAGACGGGCGTGCGCTCGGTCGCGGAGCTCGTCCGCATGGTGGTGCGGCAGGAGCCGCAGCTCGCCGCCGGTCAGAAGTAGGCGCGCCTCCGTTAGGCACGCCTGAATCGTAGAGCGTGAGCGGCGGCCGCGCAGAGCGGCCGCCGCCTCACGTCGTCGCTGCTGCGCTCAGCTCCGGTCGCCGCGGTCGCCTTGACCCGAGGGCGTACGTGTCTTCGCCTTTTGACGGCGATCGCTCGCGAGCGATCGCCCGACGTCGTCGCTTTCGTCGAAACGTCCCTGCTCGTCGCGACGCACGAAGCGCTTGTCGGTCCCGGTGTCGACGAGCTCGCGTTTTCCTTTCGGCATGCTGCACCTCCTTTCGCAGCCAGGAGGGAGCAAGCGTAGTGCCACGCGTGCGTGCGAGCATCGACGCGCGCGCGCGGCACATGCCTCTCGCGCCGACGCGAGCGAGCGCGCGGACGCGTAGTTCACGTGAGCGTCGTCTCGGGTGATTGCGTACGTCGGGCGCGCTGTCGCGCTCGTGAAAAGTACAAACTGCCGAGCACGTCGTTCTTCTAATGAGCGTGTCGTCCACGTCGGCGTGCATTCCAGCATGGCACGGAACTTGGTTTCCGCTGTGCGCGCGCATGACGAAACATCGGGACAAGGGGGACGCATGACCTCGACGTGGCCGCTGGTGGTCTACAGCCACCTCCGTTGGAACTTCGTGTACCAGCGGCCGCAGCACGTACTCTCCCGACTCGCGCGACACCGTCAGGTGTACTTCGTCGAGGAGCCGAACCGCACCGACGCGCCGTTGCGGATGGAGGTGAGCGCTCCCGCGCCGAACGTGCTCCGCTGCGTGCCGACCGGCGCCGTCGACGTTCCGACCTTCGACGGCCGAGGGCAGGACGCGCAGATCGGCGCGCTGATCCGCGACCTCCTGGCCGGCGGCCGTCACGACGAGCACGTCGCGTGGCTCTACACGCCGATGGCCGTACCGCTCGCGCTCTCGCTGCAGCCGTCGGCGATCGTCTACGACTGCATGGACGAGCTGAGCGCGTTCGCGGGCGCGCCTCCGGCACTGCTCGAGCGCGAGCACGATCTCTTCACGGTGGCCGATCTCGTCTTCACGGGCGGCCCGAGCCTCTACCGCGCGAAGCGCGACCGCCATCCGAGCGTCCACTGCTTCCCGAGCAGCGTCGAGGTCGAGCACTTCCGAAAGGCGGGGCCGGCGCCGCAGCGGCGGCAGGCGCCGCGACTCGGATTCTACGGCGTGCTCGACGAGCGCCTCGATCGCGAGCTCGTCGGCGCCGTCGCGGCGGCGCGTCCCGACTGGCAGATCGAGATCGTCGGGCCGGTCGTGAAGATCGACCCGGCGTCGCTGCCGCGCGCGACGAATCTCCGCTACCCGGGGCCGACCGACTACGCGGGGCTGCCGGGACTGCTCGCGAATTGGGACGCCTGTCTCATGCCGTTCGCGATCAACGAGGCGACGCGCTTCATCAGCCCGACCAAGGTGCTCGAATACATGGCCGCCGAGCGTCCGATCGTGAGCACGCCGATCACGGACGTCGCCGAGCCGTATGGCGACGTCGTGCGGATCGCGCGCACGGCGGACGAATTCATCGCGGCATGCGCGGCCGCGTTGGCAGAGGACGTGGACGAGCGCACCCGGCGAACGGCTCGCATGCGCGAGATCGTCGCCGCCACGTCGTGGGACCACACCGTCGCGCGCATGGGACAGCTGATCGATGCGCTCACGACCGACAAAGGAGAACCACAATGGCAAAGCACGATACGATCGTCATCGGCGCCGGCCCGACGGGGCTGAGCGCCGCCTACCATATCGGCGCACCGTCCCTCCTGCTCGAGCAGCACGACCGCGTGGGCGGATGGTGCCGCTCGATCGAGGAGGGCGGCTTCACGTTCGACTACGCCGGCCACATCATGTTCTCGAACGATCCGTACGTGCACGAGCTCTACGAGATGCTGGTGGGCGACAACGTCCATTGGCAGATGCGCGAGGCGTGGATCTACAGCAAGAACACGTACACGCGGTACCCGTTCCAGGGCTCGCTCTACGGTCTCCCGCCCGAGGTGATTCAGGAATGCATCGTCGGCGCGATCGAGGCGCGCTACGGATCGATCGCGCCGGCGCCGTCCGCGAACGGCAACGGGAACGGCAAGGCGGCGCACGCGAACGGCAACGGCAACGCGCATCACGCGAACGGCAAGTCGCACCACGGCGCGAAGTGCAACTGTGACTCCGGCGTCGTCGACGACTGCTGCGCCGACGGCGTCCTCGAGGCGACGGCGCCGCTCGGGCACCCGACGCCCGCGCAGGGCGCGAGCAGCGAGCCGAGGAACTTCGAGGAGTTCATCTACAAAGTGTGGGGCGCCGGCATCGCGAAGCACTTCGCCGTGCCCTACAACAAGAAGCTCTGGACCGTGCCGCTCTCCGAGATGGAGACGTCGTGGCTCGGCGGCCGCGTGCCGCTTCCCGACCTCGGCGAGATGATCTCGGGCGCGCTGCATCCGACGCCGCCGCCGATGGGGCCGAACGCGCGCTTTGGCTACGTGCTGAAGGGCGGCTTCCAGGCGTTGATGGACGGATTCCTGCCGCACCTCAAAGGCAATCTGCGCCTGAACACGCGCGTCGACCGGATCTCGCTGGCCGACCGCCGCGTCTGGCTCGCCGACGGCACGTGTCTTCCGTACCGCTATCTCGTCAGCACGATGCCGCTGCCCGTCTTCGTGCGTCTGCTCGGCGAGGAGGCGCCCCCGGGGATCGTGGAGGCGTCGGCCGGTCTGAAGCACGTCTCCGTCCGCTGCGTGAACCTCGGCGTCGGTCGCGCGAACGTCACCGACAAGCACTGGATCTACTACCCCGAGGACAGCGTCTTCCATCGGATCTTCGTGCAGGGGAACGCGAGCCCGCATTGCAATCCTCCGGGCGGGTTCGGGCTCACCTGCGAAATCAGCTATTCCGAGCACAAGCCGCTGCCGTGCGACGGCGACGCCCTCATCCGGCGCTGCATCGAGGACTGCCGCAAGGTCGGCATCATCCGCGAGGACGATCCGATTTGGGTGGCGAACCAGTGCGACTTGCCGTACGCGTACGTCGTCTACGATCACGCGCGCGAGCGGAACGTGTCGACGATCCGCTCGTGGCTCACGCAGCACGACGTCGTGCTCGCGGGCCGGTACAGCGAATGGGCGTACTACAACTCCGATCACGCGTTTCTCGCGGGGCGGACCGCCGCGCAGACGGTCGAGGCGCTCCGCCAGCGCGATCGCCAACGGCAACAGCAGCTGCCGAGCGTCGCGGCGCGGCGGTCGTCGGCCATGGAGGAGCTCAGGGCTTGAGCACGGGACACGGCTATCCGCGTCCCCAGCTGGTACGAAAGCATTGGACCAACCTGAACGGATCGTGGGAGTTCGCCCGCGATCCGTTCGGCCGCTGGCAGGCGCCGCGCGAGGTCGAGTGGGAAGGCACGATCATGGTGCCGTTCACGCCGGAGACGCCGGCGAGCGGCGTCGGCGACACGGGATTCTACCGTGCGGTCTGGTATCGCCGGAACGTCGACCTCCACCCCGCGGACGGGCGGGTGCTGCTGCACTTCGGCGCCGTCGATCACGCCGCGACGGTCTGGCTCGACGACGGCTACGTCGGGACCCACGAGGGCGGGTACACCCCGTTCACGTTCGACGTCACCGACTACGTCCGCGAGGGCGGCTCGAGCCTCGTGGTGCGCGCCTGCGACGACCCGCACGACCTCGCGAAGCCGCGCGGCAAGCAGGATTGGCTGCTCGAGCCGCACTCGATCTGGTACCCGCGGACGACCGGCATCTGGCAGACCGTCTGGCTCGAAGTGGTGCCGCCGACGGCGATCGGCGGCATCCGCTGGACGCCGAACATGGAGCGCTGGGAGATCGGCTGCGAGGTGCACCTCTCGGGCGTGCCGCAGCCCGATCTGAAGCTTCGCATCGAGCTGCGGGTCGGCAGCGAGCTCCTCGCCGACGACGTGTACACGGTGGTCGCGCAGGAGGTGAACCGCCGGATCGCGCTCTCCGATCCCGGCATCGACGACTACCGCAACGAGATCCTCTGGAGCCCGCGCTCGCCGACGCTCATCGACGCGCAGCTGACGCTGATGGATCGCGAGGGCGCGGTGCTCGACCTCGTCCGCAGCTACACCGCGCTCCGCTCGATCTCGATCCAGGGCGATCGCATCGTGCTGAACGGTCGGCCGCTCCATCTCCACATGGTGCTCGACCAGGGCTATTGGCCGGACACCGGCTTGACGGCGCCGAACGACGCCGCGCTCCGCCGCGACGTCGAGCTCGCGAAGGCGATGGGGTTCAACGGCGTCCGCAAGCACCAGAAGGTGGAGGATCCGCGCTATCTCTACTGGGCCGATCGCCTCGGGCTCGTCGTATGGGCCGAGATGCCGAGCGCGTATCGGTTCAATCCCACCGCGGTCGAGCGTCTCACCCACGAATGGGTGGCCGTGATGGAGCGCGACTACAGCCACCCGTGCATCATGGCGTGGGTCCCGTTCAACGAGTCGTGGGGCGTGCCGAACCTGCCGGACATCCCGGCCGAGCGGCACTTCGTCGAGGGCCTCTACCACCTGACGAAGACGCTCGACCCGACGCGTCCCGTGATCGGCAACGACGGATGGGAGAGCGTCGCGACGGACATCATCGGCATCCACGACTACGAGGAGGATCCGTCGCGCATCGCGACGCGCTACGCGACGGAGGAGGGCATCCCGCGCTTGCTGAAACGCGAGCGTCCCGGCGGGCGGCTGTTGACGCTCGGCCAGCATCACGGCGAGCAGCCGATGGTGCTGAGCGAGTTCGGCGGCATCGCCTGCACGCGCGACGTCGGCACGAGCTGGGGCTATTCGCGCGCCGCCGATCCCGTCGAGCTGGCGCTCCGCTACGCCGAGCTGCTGTCCACGGTGCGCTCGATCAATCTCTTCGCCGGGTTCTGCTACACGCAGTTCGCGGACACGTACCAGGAGGCGAACGGGCTGCTCTACGCGGATCGGACGCCGAAGTTTCCGCTCGCCGACATCGAGATCGCAACGCGCGGCCGCCGGACGCCGCGCGAGGAGCAGGCGGATCTCGAGTGGCGGTTGCGGATGATGAAGTTCTGGCGCGACGTCGAAACCTGAGCGGCGCGCCGCGAGGCGAGTGGTGATCTACACGGAGACGCTGACGAAACCGGACGGCCGCGGGCTCGTGCTCTACGGGCGCACGCCGCTCCAGGTCGGAACGCCGCCCGTGCCGGACGCGGGCCTCGCGGCGGGCGCCGGGCCGCATCTGCGCTGGCATCCGCTCCGCGAGGAGTGGGTGGCGTACGCGCCGTATCGCCAGACCCGCACGTTCCTGCCGCCGCCGGAGTACGATCCGCTCTCGCCGACGACCGATCCGCGCCATCCGACCGAGCTGCCGCAGGGCAACTGGGAGATCGCGGTCTTCGAGAACCGCTTTCCGACGCTGATGGCGGACCCGCCGGAGCCGCCGGACTCGATCGTCCGCACGGCGCCGGGGCTCGGCGCCTGCGAGGTCGTCGTGTTCACGCCCGAGCCGACCGGGTCGCTCGGCGCGCTGCCGCTCGCGCGCATCGAGCTGCTGATGCACGTGTGGGCCGACCGCGTCGCGGTGCTCGGCGCGCGCGACGAGATCGCCTACGTGATGCCGTTCGAGAACCGCGGCGTCGAGGTCGGGGTCACGCTGCAGCACCCGCACGGGCAGATCTACGCCTATCCCTTCGTGCCGCCGTTTCCGGCGCGCGAGCTCGCGGCGCAGCGCGCGCACTTCGACCGCCACGGGCGGGGGCTCCTCGAAACGCACCTCGCGGCCGAGATTCGCGACGGGACGCGGGTGGTGCAATGCGTTGACGCGGCGGTCGCGGTCGTGCCGGCGTGCGCGCGCTATCCCTACGAGGTGTGGATCGCGCCGCGGCGGCCGGCGGCGACGCTCCCGGACCTCGACGACGTCGAGCGCGCCGACCTCGCGCGCACGCTGAAAACGGTGCTCCTCAAGCTCGACGGGCTCTGGCAGCGGCCGATGCCGTACATCATGGTGCTGCATCAAGGGCCGACCGACGGCGCCCCGCATCCCGAGGCGCACCTGCACTTCGAGATCTACGCCGCGTTCCGCAGCGCGGGACGCTTGAAGTACCTGGCCGGCACCGAGGTCGGCGCCGGCACGTTCGCGAACGACGCTCTGCCCGAAACGACGGCCGCGGAGCTCCGCGCCGTGGAGGTCACGCTGTCATGACGATCGCGGACGTCTTTCGCGACCATTTCGGCGGCACGCCGACCGTCGTCGCCGACGCGCCGGGCCGCGTGAACATCATCGGGGAGCACACCGACTACAACGACGGCTTCGTGCTGCCGACGGCGATCCCGCAGCGGACCCGCGTGGCGATGGCGCCGCGCGACGACGATCACGTCCGCGCCGTCACCGACGCGCCCGCGATCCCGCTCGCGGACGCGCGCGCCGACTATCGGCTCGGCGAGGAGCACCGCGCGGGCACGTGGGACGACTTTCTCGAGGGCTGCACGGCGATGCTGCGCGCCGAGGGGTACACCGTCCGCGGCTTCGACGCCGTCGTGCGCTCGACCGTGCCGGTCGGGTCGGGACTCTCGTCCAGCGCGGCGCTCGAGGTCGCGATCCTGCGGGCGCTCCGGAAGGCGTTCGCGCTGCAGCTCGACGACGTGCAGCTCGCCTTGATCGCCCATCGCGCCGAGACCGAGCTCGTCGGCGCGCGCGTCGGCATCATGGACCAGATGGCGTCGAGCCTCGCCGACGAGCACTCGGCGCTCTTCCTCGACACCCGGTCGCGCGCATGGGAGCGCGTGCCGCTCCCCGCGTCGTGCGAGCTCGCGGTGATCGACTCCGGCATCACCCACCGGCACGTCGGCGGCGAGTACAATCTCCGGCGCGGCGAGTGCGAGCGCGCGGCGGCGCTGCTCGGCGTGTCGTCGCTCCGCGATCTCGGCGAGGACGGTCTCGCGCGCGCCGCGACGCTGCCGCCCCCGCTCGATCGGCGCGTGCGGCACGTGCTGCAGGAGAATGCGCGCGTGCTCGCGGCCGTCGCGGCGCTGCGCGCCGGCGACGTGGCGAAGGTCGGCACGCTTCTCGTCGAGGGGCACGCGTCGCTGCGCGACGACTACGAGGTGTCGGTGCCCCCGGTCGATCGGCTCGTCGAGCTCGCGACGGCCGATCCCGACGTGCTCGGCGCGCGCATGACCGGCGGCGGGTTCGGCGGCGCGATCGTGGCGCTCGTCCGCGCCGGGCGGGCCGCCGCCGCGGCGGCGCGGATCTCCGAGGCGTACGGACGCGAGTACCGCGGCGGGCGCGTGCTCGTCCCGGCGGCGCGCCGCGACGACGCCGGAGGCGACGGATGAGGGCGGCCGGCGGCGCCGTCGCGCGCCACGACCTCGCGAGCCTCCGCGAGCCGGCGCGGTTCGGCTGGGCGACGGGCATCGAGGACACGTTCATCGTCGATCCGTGGCCGGCGACCGGCCGCACGCTCGACGAGTACGAGCTCACCGGGCACTACCGGCAGTGGCGCCAGGACCTCGGCCACATGGCGGAGCTCGGCGTTCGCATGTCGCGCTACGGCATCCCCTGGTACCGCGTGAATCCCGGACGCGGAAAATGGAATTGGCGCTGGGCCGACGGCCCGCTCGAGCGCATGCTCGCGCTCGGCATCGATCCGATCGTCGACCTCGTGCACTATGGAACGCCGCGCTGGCTCACGGGCGGGTTTCTCGACCCGGCCTTTCCCGACGCGATGGCCGAGTACGCGACGCGGGTCGCCGAGCGCTTCCGCGGCCGCATCCGCTGGTACACGCCGTTGAACGAGCCGCGCATCACCGCGTGGTACGCGGGGCGCCTCGGATGGTGGCCGCCGTACCGGCGCAGCTGGAGCGGGTTCGTCGCGGTGCTGCTCGCCGTCTGCAAGGCCATCGCGGCGACCGATCGCGCGCTCCGCGCCGTCGACGACGCGATCGTGCCGGTGCACGTCGACGCGGCCGACGTCTACGACAGCGAGACGCCGGAGCTCGCGACGATCGCGCGCCATCGGCAAGCGATCGTGTACCTCGCCCTCGACGTGCTGACCGGACGGGTGACGCCGCGCCACCGCCTCCATCGCTGGCTCGTCGATCACGGCGCGTCCGAGGCGGAGCTCGCGGCGCACGTCGATCGTCCGATGCCGCTCGAGCTGCTCGGCGTGAACATGTATCCGATGTTCACGTCGAAGCGGGTGATCTCGAAGCAGGGACGGATGCGGATCGCGATCGTGCCGGCGGGCGGCGAGCTCGTCGAGCGCGTGCTGCGCGGCTACGCCGCGCGGTACGGCTGTCCGGTGATGATCGCGGAGACGGCGGCGGTCGGATCGCCGACGCGGCGGATGCGCTGGCTCGCGGCGTCGGTCGCCGCCGTCCGCCGCCTGCGGGCGCGCGGCGTGCCGGTCGTCGGATACACGTGGTGGCCGATGCTGGCGCTCGTCGCGTGGTCGTATCGCCAGGGCGCGCGCGAGCTGCATCGGCACGTGGTGCAGATGGGACTCTGGGATCTCGATCCACACGCCGGGCTGAAGCGCGTGCGGACCGCGGTCGTCGAGGCGTATGCGCACACGATCGCGGATGGTGCGCGGCTGGTCGGGCCGATAGGGGGGTGATCCATGTTCGAGAGCTTCTATTTCGCCGGATTCGAGGGAGCGACGGGGTGGAATCGCGACGGCGTGTGGATCGATCAGATCGTCGCGACTCAGCACGATCGGTTCGCCGAGGAGGACTATCGGCGCCTGCGTGACGTCGGTCTCCTCGCGGCGCGCGAGGCGGTGCGGTGGCCGCTCGTCGATCTCTGGGGCCGGTACGACTTCACGTCGCTCTTCCCGTTCGTGCGCGCGTGCCGGCGCCACGACATCGCGGTCGTGTGGGACCTCTTCCATTTCGGGTATCCGCGCGACGTCGACCTCTTCGCGGCCGACATGCCGGCGCGCTTCGCGGACTATTGCCACGCGGTCGCGCGCTTCCTCGCGCGCGAGACGAGCGGCCCGATGTTCTTCACGCCGGTCAACGAGCCGTCGTACTTCTCGTGGGCGGCCGGCGAGGCCGCGCTCTTCGCGCCGCACTGCCGGGGCCGCGGTCCCGAGCTCAAGCGCCAGCTGGCGCGCGCCGCGATCCTCGGCGCGGAGGCGATTCGCCACGCGTGTCCGTGGGCGGAGATCGTGAGCGTCGACTCGATGTGCCGCGTGACCGCGCCGGTCGATCGGCCCGAGCGCGACGCGGAGGCCCTGAGCTTCAACTTCGGGGCGGTGTTCGAGAGCTGGGACATGGTCGCCGGACGGCTCGCGCCGGAGCTCGGCGGCAGTCGACGGCATCTCGGGGCGCTCGGCGTGAACTATTACTGGACGAATCAGTGGGAGCTCGGGTCGGTCGGTACGCCGCTCGCCGACGATGATCCGCGCCGCGTGCCGCTCGCAACGATTCTTCGCGACGTCTGGAAACGCTACGGCGGCACGGTGCTCGTCACCGAGACGAGCCACGTCGACGACGCCCGCGCGGGCTGGATCGCCGAGGTCGACGCGGCCGCGCAGGAGCTGCTCGCCGAGGGCGTGCCGCTCGGCGGCGTCTGTCTCTATCCGATCCTCGGCATGCCGGAGTGGCATGCGCCCGACGTGTGGACCCGCATGGGACTCTGGGATCTGCACGCCGCCGACGGCGCGCTCGATCGCGTCACGCACGGACCGATGATGGACGCGCTGCAGCGCGCGCGCCTGCTGAACGGATGGCGCACGCGCGCGGAGACGTCCGTACGCGCGCGACGCAAGGCCTGACCCGTACGCGTCGAGACGCAGCGGCACCCGCGTGCGTGGCACGGAAGGTGGAAGCTCGGTTCTCGCGGCAACCAGCCGCGAGGAGGAGTGCGTATGAGCAAGAAGCTTTGGATCGAAACGATGGGCGCGGCCGCGATCGCGGCGTTCGCCTTCATGGGTAGCCCGCACATCGCGGCGACGCACGTGCAGCTCGCCCAGACGGGAACCGGCGGCGCCGGCGGCACCGGCACCGGCGGCACCGGCACCGGCGGGGACAGCATGGGCGGTCATCGCTCGGGAACCGGCACGGACACGATGGGACGGCCGAGCGCCGGCACGGGTGTCACGGGCGGAACGGACGCGCGCGATGCGGGCCACGGCGCCGGCGCCACGACGGGCGGTAGCATGGGCACCGGAACGGGTAGCGGCGCCGGCGCTGGAGCGGGGACGGGCGGCAGCGGGCGCGGCACGGGCGGCACGGGCGGATCGGCCGCGGGCGCGGGCGGCACTGGTGGATCGGCGGCGGGCGGCGCGGGCGGCGGCATGGGGGGCGCGGGCGGTACTGGCGGCGCCGGCGGGCGGTGAGCGAATGCGGTCGATCGCGTGAGAGGCCGCACGCGATCGACCGCGTCTCTTCACGACCGCACGCGGATCGCACCGCACGCATCGGTCCGCGCTGCGAGAGCGCCCCGCCAACGGTGACGAGGGATTTCTACAATCGCCGTCGGTGCTCGCGGACGCCCACGTGCGGGTCCCGCCATGCACGTGACGCGACACGCGTTCCGTGTCGCTCGGTCGCTCGGCCGGTGGCACCGGCGTTGCTGATTCCATGAGGCGGCGTCGCAACGACTCGCGCCGCCCAAGGAGGGAACGATGGCCAATCGCGACTATCAAGACGAGCAGTATCGATCAGGCCGCGGCCGGTTCGAGCAACGCGCCCGCGGCGAGGAATCGGAGTGGGACGACGACGGTGGTTGGCAGGGACGCGACGACGAGTACGGCTCGCAGCGGCCTGCACGCCCGGCCGGCGCCCGCGAACGCCGCTCGTGGGGCGGCAGCTGGCGCTCGCGCGTCGAAAGCGAGCGCGGCAGGCTCTTCGGCGGCGAGCGCGAGGAGCGCGGCTACGGCGGTGAGCGCGGCTACGGCGGTGAGCGCGGGCAAGGCGGAGAGGGCGAGTGGGAAGGCAGCCGCGGCGATCTCGGCGGCGAGCGCGGCTATCGGCGTTTCGGCGGCGGCGAGCAGGAGTTCGGCGGCGGTCGTGAAGGCGGCTACGGCAGCGAGCGCGGGTTCGGCGGCGGGACGAGCGGAGGCGCCTACGGATCCGGCGGGTACGCATACGGCGGCGAATCGCAGCGGTACGGACGGCGCGAGCACGGACGCAGCGGGTGGTCGAGCGGCGAGCAGGGCGGATATGGGAGCGGCGGCCAGCGCGGCGGGTACGACGAGTTCGGCAGCGGCTCGAATCAGGGCTTCGGAAGCTACGACGAGTCGGGACAGTACGGCAGCCGATCGGGAGCCGCTGGCAGCACGTCGCGCGGCTTCGGCGGGCAGTCCGGCTCGCAATGGGGCGGCCGCGGAACGCAGGGACGCTTCAGCGGTCGCGGTCCGAAGGGCTACACGCGCTCGGACGATCGCATCCGCGAGGACGTCTGCGATCGACTGATGGACGAGGGCGACGTCGACGCGACCGAGATCACGGTGCGGGTCGAGCAGGGCGAGGTGACGCTCGAAGGCACGGTGCACTCGAAGGATGCGAAGCGGCGCGCGGAAGACGTCGCCGAGGACGTCTCGGGCGTGCGCGAGGTGCGGAACAATCTGCGGGTGCAGCGCGGGGAGAACGCGTGGAGCGGCGGCGAGCCGAGCAGCATCCTGACGGGGCAGGGCGGCGAAGCGCGCGAGGGACTGACGAGCGGGAACCAGTCGGCGATGAGCGGAGAGAGCAGCAACGCGAAATCGCAACCGGGCAAGCGGTCGTAGCTGCAGCGCTGCGACATCGTAGCTGCACCGGTGCGGGGATGCGGGGGCGTTCCGTCGGCTCGACCGCGGGACGCCCATCCCGCGCTCACGCGGCGTCGTCGGTCACGTGCTTACGCGCCTTCGTCCGCGGGCCGTCGCTCACGCGCATCATGCTCGAAGCGAGACTGATCCGCTTCTGGGACACGAGCGCGCTCGTCGAGCTCCATGACGCGAGCGAGCCGGGGCATCGTGAAGCTGCATGCTCGCTCGCCGCGAGCGATACGACACATCGCGGCTCAGCTCGCGCTTGTCTCCGCACGTCCGTGAAGCTGCTGGCGCGTGCGCTTGAGCAGCGACTCGTACGCCGCCTCCTGCACGAGCGCGAGCGTCGAGGGGATGGCATCCGCGCTGCGCGCCGCGACTACCACGATGCGGTCGTATGTATCCCACAACGGGGTGCGGCAGCGTGCGGCCGCAGTAAGTCCGATTCAAAGAATCGGCCGAAAGGTCACATTGGCCGCAGGTGACCGTTGCCCGATCAGTGACCGCGATTGCGCCAGTGTGGCGCGCGCGAAGCCGAATCGAACGTCAGCGCGTGGTGGCGGACGAGTGGTCCGATACTCGGCCGCCGGCGAACTCGTGCTCTTTGTGCTGCGGGGTGCGGTTGCCGAAGAGGCCGAGCACGCCGGCGAGGCCGATCAGACCGATCCAACCCCAGCCGGTCTGGTCGGGATCCGCCGTCTCGGCGGTGCCGGGCCGACGGGCGGCGGGGTCGTTCACTTGCGCGGTCGCGACGAGCGGGGCTGCGCTCGTCAGCAGAAGCGCGACGGCTGCCGCGCTCAGAGTCTGTCGTGTGGTCATGGCTCCTCCTTCGCGGCTGCCGCCGCACCACCCGGAGGAGCAAGCTGGGTGCCAGGTCAGGCTGCCGACGGATGCCTGTTGAAGAGCAGCTTCACCTGCACGCCGGTCGACGCGATCTTGTGAACCCATGCGGAGACCCGCGGGTCGATGCCGTCGTCGTCGAGGATCAGCTCGAGCTCGATCGCGTGGTCGGGGGTCGCGTCGTATCCGGCTTCGCGGACGTGCTCCCAGAGCATCTCGAGATCGTACGGATGCGAGTCCCCCGCGTAATAGAGCGAGCCCCGCGGCGACATGATGTGCGCCTCCAGCATGTGTACCTCCGACGGAACTGACCGGGATGGGACGCCGCTGCGAGGGAGCCGGCGTCGGAGTGGCGTTGGTACAGGCGTGCCGCACGGGCCACAAGCTAGGAATACTCCCTGCCGCGATGTGGTGACGTCGCGGCCACGTATCTGCGGGATCGCCGGTGGAGCGACATCGAGCAGCGCGCCCGCGCGGCCGGCGTCGCGGCAGCGGGATTCTACAAAGCAACGCTTGCAAGAGTTGCGCGGCGCGGATCGCGCCGGCGTCGTCGTTGCGCGCCGCGGTGGCACGATAGCTGCGACGCGACCGCATTCCCCGAAGGAGGTCGTCATGCAGACTCACGAAGGACAACGAAGCAATGGAGGAGGACGCGATCCGCTCGCGACGGCGCTCGGCGTCTTCAGCGTCGGGCTCGGACTCGCCGAAGTCGCGGCGCCGCAGGTCGTGGCGCGTCTGATCGGCGTCCGCGAAAACACGAGGCGGTCGCAGGCGATGCTGCGCGGATTCGGCGTCCGCGAGCTCGCCGCCGGGATCGGCATCCTCGGCAGCACGAAGCCGGGGCCGTGGCTCTGGTCGCGCGTCGCCGGCGACCTGATGGACCTGGCATTCCTCGGGACGCGCTACCAGGAGCCGTTCGTCGAGCGGCGCCGGCTGACCGCCGCGACGGCGGCGGTCGCCGCGGTGACGGCGCTCGACGTGCTCGCGAGCCGTCGCCGCACGTCGACGAACGGCGCCGCAGCGACGTCACCGACCCGCGAGGGCTTCATCACGATCAACCGCTCGCCCGCGGACGTCTACGCGTTCTGGCGGAAGCTCGAGAACCTGCCGCGCTTCATGCGTCACCTGGCCTCCGTGCAGGAGACCGGGCCGCGGACGTCGCATTGGGTGATCGAGGCGGGTGGGACGACGGTGGAGTGGGACGCCGAGATCGTCGACGACGTCCCCGGCTCGCGCCTGTCCTGGCGCGCGATCGAGCACGCGGACGTCCCGAACGAGGGCACCGTCGTGTTCGCGCCTGCCCCGGGCAACCGCGGCACCGAGGTGCACGTGACGATGACCTACGAGCCGCCGGCCGGCGCGCTCGGCGCGACGGTCGCGAAGGCGCTCGGTCACGACCCGGAACAGCTCCTGCCGGGCGAGCTCCGCCGCCTGAAGCAGCTGCTCGAGACCGGCGAGATGCCGACGACCGCGGGACAACCGCACGGGAAGCGCAGCCTTCTCGGCAAGGCGCTCGAGCCGCTCGAGCTGGGGAGCCAGTCGTGAAAGCGGTGTGCTGGCACGGCAAGCACGACGTGCGCGTCGAGACCGTGCCGGATCCCGAGATCCTCTCGCCGGGCGACGCGATCATCCGGGTCACGTCGACGGCGATCTGCGGCTCGGACGTCCACCTCTACGACGGATTCATCCCGTCGATGGAGCGCGGGGACATCCTCGGGCACGAGTTCATGGGCGTGGTGATCGAGGTGGGCGACGCGGTCGAGCGGCTGCAGGTCGGCGACCGCGTCGTGGTGCCGTTCCCGATCGCGTGCGGACGGTGCCTCGAGTGCGCGGCGTCGCGGTACTCGCTCTGCGAGAACTCGAATCCGAATGCCTGGATGGCGGAGAAGCTCTGGGGCCATTCGCCGTGCGGCATCTTCGGCTACTCCCATCTCCTCGGCGGCTACGCGGGCGGGCAAGCGGAGTACGTGCGCGTGCCGTACGCCGACGTCGGGCCGATCAAGATCCCGGCCCACCTCACCGACGAGCAGGTGCTCTTCCTCTCGGACATCCTGCCGACCGGGTACATGGCGGCGGAGAACTGCGACATCTCGTCCGGCGACGTGGTCGCGGTGTGGGGCTGCGGTCCGGTCGGACAGTTCTCGATCGCGAGCGCGAAGCTCCTCGGCGCCGCGCGCGTCATCGCGATCGACGCGATCCCCGAGCGCCTGGAGCTCGCGGCGAAGCAGGGCGCGCTCACGATCGACTACGAGAAGCAGGACGTCATGGAGACGTTGAAGGAGCTGACGGGCGGCCGCGGTCCCGACGCGTGCATCGACGCCGTCGGGCTCGAGGCCCACGCGCCCGGGCTCGCGGGCGCCTACCACCGGGCGAAGACCGCCATGATGCTCGAGACCGACCGCCCGCACGCGTTGAACGAGGCGATCATGTCGTGTCGGAACGGCGGCACCGTCTCGGTCCCGGGCGTCTACGGCGGGTTCATGGACAAGGTCGCGTTCGGCTCGTTGATGAATCGGTCGCTCACGCTCAAGACCGGGCAGACGCACGTGCAGCGCTACCTCGAGCCGTTGCTGGAACGCATCGAGGACGGCGCGATCGACCCGTCGTTCATCATCACGCACCGGATGGCGCTCGACGAGGCGCCGGAGGCGTATGCAACGTTCGCGTGGCGTCGCGACAACTGCATCAAGGTCGTGCTGAGTCCGTGAGCGCGGCGCCGCGGGGGGAGCGCGCGGGCCTACAAATGCTGTGACACGTGCGGGCGGCCTGTGGTAGAGGTCGCCCGCCGTTCATCCCGCGCCGTCAGGAGGCTCCCCCTTGCCGTTCCTTCCGCGACCGACGCATCGCCTGTCGTTCCTCGTTCTCGCTCTCCTATTGACGAAGGCGCCGGCCGTGTCGGCGTCCGTACAGCAGACGCTCGACGCGTACTCGCTCTTCGCGACGACCGCCATGCGCGTCCGGAACCTCCGGGCCGGCGACGGCGACCTCGGGGTCGGGCAGGGCGCGCTCGTCGTCCGCGGCGCGCTCGACGCGCCGCGCGCGCAGCTCGTGGCGGCGAGCGCCGACGTGCCGTCGGGGGCGACGTGCACCGGCCTCTACACGAACGCCGGGTCGGGCGGTCCGACGTGTCCCGCGGCCGGCGTCGCGCCCGCGCCGGTGATCGCCGACGTGCCGAGCGCCTGCGGCTATCCGCCGGCGTTCCCCGCGTGCGCCGCGGCGGCGTCGGTGGTCGTCCGGGCCGGGCGCACGGTGCTGCCGCCGGGCGTCTACGGCGACGTCGTCGTGAAGAGCTCGGGCGCGCCCGCGACGCTCGAGCTCACCGGCGGGACCTACGTCTTCTGCAGCCTCCGGGTGGGACGTCACGCCGAGGTACGCGTGCGCGGGGCGTCGCAGGTGTACGTCGGCGGCGCGGTGAAGCTCGGGGTCGGCGCGGTGCTCGCGCCGGACGAGGGCGCCACCACCCCGCTCGCGACGTCGCTCTGGGTCGCGGGCAACAGCGTCGCCCTCGATCGCGACGCGCGCCTGCTCGCCTCCGTCTGCGCGCCCGCCGCGAAGCTGAAGGCGAATCGCAGCCGCATCGAGGGTGCCGCGGTCGCGAAGGAGATCCGCGCCGACGGCGCGACGGTGCTGCGTCCCTACACCGAGGCGCGGACGGCGTGCACGGCCCACGAACCGCTCCGGCAGCTCTTCTTCGGCGACCTCCACGTCCACACCGCGCTGTCGTTCGATGCCCAGGCGTTCGACGTCCGGACGACGCCGGCCGAGGCGTACGCCTTCGCGCGCGGCGCCACCGTGGCGCTGCCGCCCCTCGACGGCCTCGGCGCCGGCACGCGCACCGTGCAGCTCGAACGGCCGCTCGACTTCGCGGCGGTGACTGATCACTCCGAGTATCTCGGCGAGGTCGAGGAGTGCACGACGCCCGGCGCGCCGAACTACAACTCGCCGACCTGCACCACCTACCGCGGCGAGGAGTACAACGCGGTGCGGTCGTGGGGGACGCCGCTCGTCGTCGCGGCTCCCAAGCGTTTCACGGACGTGTGCGCGCCGCTCGGCCACGAATGCGTCACGCAAGGGACGCAGGTCTGGCAGGGCGTGCAGGACGCCGCCGACGACGCCTACGACCGAACGGCGTCGTGCGGCTTCACGAGCTTCGTCGCGTACGAGTACACGAGCGCGCGCGGCGCCAGCACGCACCACCGGAACGTCATCTTCAAGAACGACCGCGTGCCGTATCCGACGACGTACTTCGAGGAGAGCAGCCCGCAGGGCTTGTGGAGCCAGCTCGAGGCGGGCTGCCGCGACGCGACCAGCGGCTGCGACGTGCTCGCCATTCCCCACAACCCGAACGAGAGCAACGGCACCATGTTCGAGGTCGAGTATCCGGGCGCCACGTCGCTGAGCGCCGAGCGCGCGCAGGCGGCGGCGCGCGGCAGCATGGAGCCGCTCGTCGAGATCTATCAGCACAAGGGCGACTCGGAGTGCATGAACGGCCTCTCGGGCGTGATCGGGGCCTCCGACGAGCAGTGCAACTTCGAGAAGGACCCGCGTCCGTTCTTCGATTGCGGCGACGGCACGGGCGGCGGCGGCGTGACCCGCATCGGCTGCTTCTCGCGGCTCGACTTCGTGCGGAACGTGCTGCTCGCGGGGCTCGCGGAAGAGTCGCGGCTCGGGGTGAATCCGTATCGGCTCGGCATCATCGCGAGCACCGACACGCACAACGGGACGCCGGGCATGGTCGACGAGGCCGGCTTCGTGGGGCACCGCGGCATCGACGACGACACCCCGGCCAAGCAGCTCGGGAACGGCGTGCTCACGCCGGGCGGCATCCAGTTCAGCCCGGGCGGCATCGTCGGCGTCTGGGCGGAGGAGAACTCGCGGCCGAGCATCTTCGATGCGCTGCGCCGCCGCGAGGTCTTCGGAACGAGCGGGCCGCGGATCGCGGTGCGGTTCTTCGGTGGGTGGAATCTTCCGGCCGGCCTGTGCAGCGATCCCGCCATGATCGCCGACGCGTACGGTGCCGGCGTGCCGATGGGCAGCGTGCTCGATCCGGCGACGGCGGCGGCGCCGTCGTTCCTCGTGTCGGCGGCGCGCGATCCGGGGACGCTGGCGCGTCCCGGCACGCAGCTGCAGCGCGTGCAGGTCGTGAAGGGATGGGTCGACGCGGGCGGCTGGCACCAGCAGGTGTTCGACGTCGCCGGCGACGCGAACGACGGCGCGACCGTGGACACCGACACGTGCGCGACCAGCGGCGCGGGCTTCGACACGCTCTGCACCGTGTGGACCGACCCCGCCTTCGATGCGAGCCTGCACGCCGTGTACTACGTGCGCGTCCTCGAGAACCCGACCTGCCGGTGGAGCACGATCACGTGCAACGCGCTCGCGCCGGCCGACCGGCCGCCGGCATGCAGCGATCCGGACGTTCCCAAGACGGTGCAGGAGCGCGCCTGGACGTCGCCGATCTGGTATCGGCCGGCGGCGTGAGCCGGCGACGACGGGGAGTGAGCCGGCGCCGCGACGTGAGCCGGCGGTGCGACGTGAGCCGGCGGCGCGACGTCAGCCGGCGACCGCGCGTCCCGGCGTCGCCGCTCGTCGCATGCTGAGGCGGCTCGTCCGCGAGCCGCTCGTGCACTTCGCGGTCCTCGGTGCGGCGCTCGTCGCGCTGCACCACGCCGTCGCGCAGGCGCCTCCGACGCGCACGATCGTCGTCACGACGGCCGTGCAGCGGGGCTTCGAGCAAGAGCACCTGCGACGCCACGGCCGGCCGCCGACGCCGGAGGAGGCGCGGGCGCTCGTCGACCGTTACGTCGACACCGAGGTGATGCTGCGCGAGGCGTTGGCCCTGGGGCTCGACCGCGGCGACATCATCGTGCGGCGCCGGCTCGTGCAGAAAATGGAGTTCCTGAACGAGGGCGCCGAGCCGCTGCCTCCTCCCACGGACGCCGATCTCGCCGCCGTGCTGGCGCGGCACGCCGAGCAGTACGTCATCGCGAGCCGCATCGGGCTGACCCACGTCTTCGTGAGCTCCACGCAGCACCCGAACGACGCCGCGGTCGTCGCCGCCGAGCTGCACGAGCGGCTCGTCGCCGGCGAGGACCCGGCCCGGCTCGGCGACCCGTTCCTCCGCGGCCGGGACTTTCGTGCGCAGACGGAGACCGAGCTCGCCGGCGTCTTCGGTCCCGCGTTCGCGCACGCGGTCCAGACGCTGCCGCTCGACGCGTGGTCCGATCCGATCGCCTCGAGCTTCGGTCTCCACCTCGTGCGTGTGACCGAGCGCAGCGGCGGTCGCACCGCGACGGTCGACGAGGCGCGGCGCGAGCTGACGCACGAGTGGGAGCGCGAGCGACGGGCGGCGCTGGCGCGGACGGCGCTCGAGCGATTGCGCGGCCGCTACGACGTCCGCGTGGAACCGGCGCCGTGACGAGCGAACGGTGCGACCCGGGCGGAGCCGGCGCCGTGACGCGCGGACGACGCGCGCGGTGCATCGCGGCGGAAGCTGCGTGCGTCGCGCCGTGCGCCGCGTGCGTCCCGCCCCGCACTGCGTGCGTCGCTGCGCTCCTCGCCGTGCTGGCTGCTCTCCTGGCTTCGGCAGGAACCGCGCGTGCGCACACGTTCGAGCCCGCCCTCCTCGACCTCCGCGAGCGCGAGGCCGGCATCTTCGACGTCGTGTGGCGTCCGCCCGGACCGGAGTCGGGCGCACAGCTCCCGGGCGACGCGCCGCTCGCGCCGCGCTTGCCGGCGCCGTGCCGGCGGATCGCGGAGCTCGGCGGCAGCGACGAGCAGAGCGCCTTTCGCGTCGACTGCGGCGCGGCACGACTGCGGGGCGCGACGCTCGCGGTGCCGGGCATCGCCGGCACGCGCGTCGACGCCATCGTGCGGGTGACGTGGAACGACGGCAGCGCGACGAGCGGCGTGGTGCACGGAGCGAGCGAGGAGATGACGGTGCCCGACGACGGCGGGGGCGCGGCGCTCACCGGGGCGCCCGCACGCGCGGTCGCCGCGCGCTACGCGGCGCTCGGCGTGGAGCACATCCTCGCCGGCACCGATCACGTGCTCTTCGTCGTGGGATTGTTCCTGCTGGTCGCGTCGACGCGGGCGCTCGTCGCGACCGTGAGCGCCTTCACGGTCGCGCACAGCCTGACGCTCGCGGCCGCGGTGCTGGGCGTCGTGCACGTGTCGCCCGCGCCGATCGAGGCGATGATCGCGCTCAGCATCGTCTTCCTTGCTCGCGAGCTCGTCCGCCCCGCCGCCGCGCCGCCGACGGTGGCGCAGCGTTGGCCGTGGGTGATCGCGTTCACGTTCGGGTTGCTGCACGGCCTCGGCTTCGCGGGGGCGCTCGCGGCCGTCGGCGTACCGGAGGATCAGATCCCGCTCGCGCTGGTCGCGTTCAACGTGGGCGTCGAGCTCGGACAGCTCGCGATCGTGGCGAGCCTCGTGGTCGCGGTCCGGCTGCTCCGTCGCGTGGTCGGGCGCGCCGCCGTCGGGTGGGCGCCCGCGTACGCGATCGGTGCGATCGCGAGCGCGTGGACGATCGAGCGGATCGCGGCGTTCTGGCGCGGGTAGGGCGCGCCACTTCCATCGTTGAAGCCTCGCGGCCTCTCCCGTAAAGTCGTCCGGATGTCCGACGGGTCGAACGCGGGTCGTCTGCTCCTCATCCTCAGCTCCGAGCGCTCGGGCTCGACCCTCACGCGGGTCGTCCTCGGCGCCCACGACCGCATCGTGTCGCCGCAAGAGATGTTTCTCATGCGCTACCCGGACTATCGCGCGTTCGAGGCGCAGAAGGGCGTCGCGGTCGAGAGCCTGGTCGAGTTCTTCGACCTGATCGGCCAGCCGAAGGACGCCGCGGCGATCGGCGCCGCCTGCCGCGGCCTGCCGACGATCCACGACGTCTACGATTGGCTCTTCTCGTTCCTCCGCCCCGACCAGTACCTGCTCGACAAGACTCCCGCCTACGCGAACGACGGCGAGACGCTGCGTCGCTCGCTGCCGTTGAAGCCGTTCTACATCTGGCTGATCCGTCATCCCCTCGGGGTGATCGAGTCGCACGTGCGGCTCAAGTTCCGCGAGCGCCACACGAAGGACCTGAAGGGCATCGGCCGGAAGATGCAGGACTTCGTGGTCGACCAGGTCGTGCGGACGGCGAACGGCATGCTGCCGGTCGCGCGCGGGCGCGAGGTGAAGTGGGTGCTGCAGCAGACGATCATCCGCGAGTTCCTCGCCAGCGTTCCCGACGCGCAGAAGATCGTGATCAAGTTCGAGGAGCTCGTGCGCGATCCCGAGCCCAACGTCACGCGGCTCTGTCGGGCCATCGGGATCGACGTGCAGCCGAAGATGCTCGAGGCGTGCGGCGCGCGGAAAGTCATGAACACGAGCCTCGGCGATCCGAACTTCCACACCCACGACCGCATCGAGGCGAAGACCGCCGACACGTGGAAGCAGGTCTTCGAGGAGAAGCAACTCACGCTCGAGACGCGCCGCTTGATGGACGCAATCGGCGTCGTCCGCGGCTGACGGGACCCGCCGCCCGGCTCAGCCGCCGAGCTTCTTCCGCGAGCGCTCGGTGCTCGCCGCCCAGAACGTGTCCATGTCCTTTCGGCTGACGGCGCTCGCCATGGCGCGGAGCCGGGCGCGGTCGAGCTCGCTCGCGTCCTCGCCGATGGCCTTCGCGACCTGCACCGCCAGCGCCATCAGCGGGTCTTTCTTCGCGGCCGCCTTCACTTTGGGGTCGTCGACGCGGAACGTCCCGATCATCGCGAGCGGTACGTCGTCGAGCGAGTCGGGCCCGCCGCGCCGCGGCGCCGCTGCGCGCTCGTGCCTCGGAGGCACCGCGGCCAGGTGGCGCGACGAGCTGCCGCCGGACGTCCGCGCGGCCGCGTCGGCGTCGCGGCGGGCGGCGTCGCGCGCGCGCGTCAGGTCCTGGACCTCGCCGAGCAAGCCGTCGCGCTCGCGAGTGAGCCGCTCGACCCGCTCGGGAAGCGCGCGCAGCAACGCGAAGAGCTTCGCGGCGGTGGCGTCGTCGACCCAGACCTCGTAGCGCTCGCCGCCCGTGCGCAGCGTCCAGCGGGACACGGCGGCGTCGTCGTCCTTTCGCCACGTCCCGGCGAGCGTCAGATCGAGATCGTCGTCGCGCTTCGGCATGCGTCCCTCGCGAGAGTAGCGTCCGCGACCGTCGGCGCCAAGGAACGCGCGCTCAGCCGGAACGGCGCGCCGTCGGCATCGACGCCGTCGTGCATCCGACGCCGACGGCGCCGCGCGGGTCGACGAGGATGAGGCCGGCGTGCGCGCCTACCCGCCGCTCCATCGTCGCGAGCGCTGCGCGCGCGGCGGTGTCCGGGTCGGCGCCGGCGGCGACGTGGGCGAGCGCGGCGTGCACGAGAGCCACCCGGATGATGTCCTCGCCGGGGCCGGTCGCGGAGCCGGCGCCGAGCAGGTCGTCGGCATACGTGCCGGCGCCGATCACGGCGGAGTCACCGACGCGCCCGGCGCGCTGGCCCGCGACGCCGCCGGTCGAGGTCGCGGCGGCGACGTGGCCGTCCCGATCGCGGGCGACGGCGCCGACGGTGTTGCCGGGCGCCTCGCGCCGCGCTTCCCAGCGGGCACGGGCGTCAGGCGCGACGAGATCGTCGGGCGCGACGACCCGGAGGCCGTGCCGCCGTGCCATCGCCTCGGCGGGCGGTCCGACGAGCAGCACCTCGCGGCCCTCGTCCATCACCGCGCGCGCGAGGCGGATCGGGTTCGCGACTCCGCGGACGGCGGCCACGGCGCCGGCGCGCAGATCGGCTCCGGCCATGATCGAGGCGTCCATCTCCACCGTGCCGTCCTCGGTCAGCACGCTGCCGTAGCCCGCGTTGAAGAGTGGATCGTCCTCCAGAAGCACGACCGCCGCGACCACCGCGTCGACGGCGCTGCCGCCCGCGGTGAGGATCGCGAAGCCGGCCTCCGCCGCCGCTTCGAGTGCGGCCGCGCGCGCGGCCGCAGTCTCGTGCTCACGCGCCCCCGCGCCGCCGTGCACCACGATCGTCGCCGTCGACATGGGTCGTCGATACCGAACGGCAAGCGTCGAGGCGAGTCACCGTCCGGAGGTGACGATCCACAGATGCAAGGCGTAGATGCCCAACGGCGCGACCATGGAGAACGCGGCGAGGCCTCGGAGACCGGTCCGGTGCTCGCGTACCGTCTCGAAGTAGAGATCGATGCCGCCGACCATCCACATCAAGAGCGGGATCCATCCGACGAACAGCACCAGGATGGTGCCGGCGAACGGGATCAACGCGGCGGCGACGCCGCCGACGAGCAGGATGCACGAGACCAGTGCGCGGTCCTTCACGCGGTAGGCGAGATCGTCGCGATCCACGACGGCGTCGCTACCACGCGGCCGGGCGCCAGTCATGGCGCGGCGCGAACTTGCTTGACCCGCGCTTCCGCGCCGGCCTACTGCTGGCCGCGGAGGCCCCCATGATCGCACGCCGTTCGCTTGTCGCGCTCTTCGTGCTGATGCTCGCGACGCCCGTGAACGCCGCCGACCAGCCCATCGCGGGCGCGTCGCTCGCGCTCAAGCGGTCCAGCAGCGGCAAGGAGGTGCTCACCTTCTCGTCGAAGGACCCAGCGGCGCTGTTTCCCGCGGTCGGCGGGCTCGACGATCCGACGACGGCCGGCGCGACCATCGAGCTCATCTCACCGGCGCGCGCGACCGAGATGCTCACGGTGCCGGCCGGCACGGGCTCGCCGGGATGGACGAGCAAAGCCGGTCCGCCGGGCGCCTACGCGTTCAAGAACAAGGCCGGCATCTCCGTGTCGGCGCTCTCCGCCGTCCAGTTCAAGGAAGGGAAGCAGCTGAAGCTCCAGGCGCGGTCGTTCGACGTGCCGCTCGTTCCGCCGTCCGGCCAGATGGCGATTCGCATCACGATGGGCGGCACGCGGAACTGTGCGCTCTTCACCGTCGACACCGTCAAGAAGGACGCGACCAACGTCTACAAGGCGGCGAAGGCGACGGCGGTCGGGCTCGCCGACTGCAGCGACGAGTCGCTCGGCGCCCACGTGTTCGGATGCGCCGACGGGTCCTTCGGCGGCGACGCGTGCGGGGGCCCGTGTCCCGCTGGTGCCGTGTGCACGACGCAGGATCTATCGACGTGCACGTGCGTCGCCGAGACGCAGCCCTGCGGCGAGACGTATCCCGTGTGCAACGGCGCGTGCCCCGTCGGCGAGGAGTGTCTCGCGACCGGCGGCTATCCGCTGACCGCGTGCGGCTGCCTCCCGACGGGGAGCACCGCGTGCAATCTCTCGCAATGCGGCGGCGCGTGCCCGTCGGGTCAGGAGTGCAACTACTACGAGTTCCAGTTCCAGTCGGGCTGTCAGTGCGGCCCATCCGGCGCGTGCGGCACCGGCGGCGACGACTGCCCGCCGGCGCAGCACTGCGCGGTTGGGTCCGGCGGGAGCTTCTGCGTCCCATAGGGCGCCCGACGCTCAGAGCGCGCGCAGCAGCTCCTGCGTGTCGCGCCACATCGTCCACCCGATCCACGCGAACAGCGCCGCGATCGCGAGCGACAGCGCCGACTTGGCGGCCGCGGACAGCCGCGGCGTCCGCATGATCAGCACGATCGCGAAGGGCCCGAGCGCGGTGAGCGCGAGCACGACGATCCAGACCGGCCGGTAGTACCAGGCGAGCGCGTCCCGCTGTCCCTCGCCGCAATGACGGCAGTAGCGGTCGACGGCGTCGATCGCGCCGCGGCAGCGCCAGCAGGAACCGGTGAGAGGCGACGCGAGCGTGCCTCGCCCTACGGCGGCGTCGGCGCCGAGTCAATGCGATCGCGCGCTGGCGTCATCCGGGTCGTCTGGGTACGGTAGCCTCCTTCGATGGTTCCGCGGACAGTGTGGCGGTGCGACCGGGGCTCGATCGCGTCAGGGCGGCCCGGCACTCGGCGAATCGCGGCGGCGATGCTGCTCGCGATCGTGCTCTCCGGCTGCCGGAGCGCGCAGCCGCCGCCGCCCCCGCCGCCGTCCGTCACCGTCGCGCATCCGCTCGTCCAGAGCGTCGTCGAATGGGACGAGTACACCGCGCGGCTCTCGGCGATCCAATCCGTCGACGTCCGCGCGCGCGTCGGCGGCTATCTGCAATCCATCCACTTCGCCGACGGCGCCATCGTGTCGGCCGGCGATCTGCTCTTCGTGATCGACCCGCGGCCGTACGAGGCCGTCTTGAACCGCGCGCGCGCCGACCAGACGCTCGCCGAGGCGCGACTGGACCTGGCGCAGAAGGACCTCGCGCGCGCCGAGTTCCTCGTGAAGTCGCGGGCGATCTCGCAGGAGGAGGCCGACACGCGCGCCGCGGCGGTCCGCCAGGCGCTCGCGTCGGTCGCGGGGGCGCGCGCGGCCGTCGAAGCGGCCGCGCTCGACGTCGAGTTCACGCGCGTGACGGCGCCGATCGGCGGGCGCGTGAGTCGTCACCTGGTGACCGAAGGCAACTTGATCGTCGGCGGCGCCACCGCCGCGACGCTGCTCACGACGATCGTCTCGCTGGATCCCATCTACGCCTACTTCGAGGTCGACGAGCAGGCGTACCTCAAATACTCGCGTTTGAACCTCTCGGGACAGCGGCCGAGCTCGCGCGAGGTGCAGAACCCGGTCCAGATCGGCGTCGCCGACGAGCCCGACTTCCCGCACCACGGTTGGATGGACTTCGTCGACAACCAGATCGATCCGGCGACGGGCACGCTGCAGGGGCGGGCGCTCCTGCCGAACCACGACCTGCTGTTCAGCCCGGGACAGTTCGTCCGCCTGCGGCTCGCGGGCAGCGGGCGCTACGAGGCGGTGCTCGTGCCTGACGAGGCGATCGGCACCGATCAGGCGCAGCGCTTCGTCTGGGTGATCGACGGCGAGAACCGCGCGCAGTACCGCAAGGTCGAGCTGGGACCGCTCTACGAAGGCCGGCGCATCGTGCGGAAAGGCCTCGACGGCACCGACCGCATCGTGGTGTCCGGCCTGCAACGCGTGCGGCCGAACATCGTCGTCGCGCCGGAGGAGCAGCCGCTGCCGCCGTGTCCCTCGGCGCCGCCGCTGCCGCAGGCCCCCGAAGCGACGCCGTCGAAGGACTGAGGACGCGCCGTGGGCCTGTCGCACTTCTTCATCGACCGTCCCATCTTCGCCGCGGTCATCTCGATCGTGACGGTGCTGCTCGGCGCGCTCGCCTACCGCATCCTTCCCGTCGCGCAGTATCCCGAGGTCGTGCCGCCGACCATCGTCGTGCGCGCGTCGTACCCCGGCGCGCCGCCCGAGGTGATCGCGGACACGGTCGCGACGCCGATCGAGCAGGAGGTGAACGGGGTCGAGGACATGCTCTACATGTCGTCGCAGAGCACGACCGACGGGCAGATGGTGCTGACCATCACCTTCAAGCTCGGCACCGATCTCGACAAGGCGCAGGTGCTCGTCCAGAACCGCGTCGCGATCGCGCAGCCGCGGCTCCCGGAAGACGTGCGGCGCGTTGGCGTCACGACGCTCAAGAGCTCGCCCGACCTCCTCATGGTCGTGCACCTGCTCGCGAAGAACCAACGCTACGACCAGCTCTACATCGGCAACTACGCGCTGATTCAGGTCCGTGACGTGCTGGCGCGCGTCGACGGCGTCGGCGACGTGAACCTCTTCGGGCTCCGCGAGTACAGCATGCGGGCCTGGCTCGATCCCGACCTGCTCGCGAGCCGCAGCATCACGACCGGCGACGTCGTCGCGGCGCTGCGCGAGCAGAACATCCAGGTCGCCTCGGGCGTGATCGGCCAGCCGCCGGCGCCGCCCGGGACGAAGTTTCAGCTGCCGGTCACGACGCTCGGGCGGCTGCTCAGCCCGGAGCAGTTCGGCGCCATCGTCGTGAAGCGGGGCGAGGATGGGCGCATCACGCGTGTGCGCGACCTCGCGCGGGTCGAGCTCGGCGCGCGCGACTACTCCGTCAACAGCTATCTGAACGGCGAGCCGGCGGTCGCGATGGCGATCGCGCAACGGCCGGGGTCGAACGCGCTCGCGACCGCCGACGCGGTCGAGCACGCGATGCACGAGCTCTCGAAGAGCTTCCCCGACGGGCTCGAGTACAAGATCGTCTACAACCCGACGATCTTCGTCCGCGAGTCGATCGACGCGGTGATCCACACGCTCTACGAGGCGATCGTCCTGGTGGTGATCGTGGTGCTCGTGTTCCTGCAGAGCTGGCGCGCGAGCGTGATCCCGCTGCTCGCGATCCCGGTGTCGCTGGTCGGGACGTTCGCGGCGATGGCGGCGCTCGGCTTCTCGCTGAACATGCTCTCGCTCTTCGGGCTCGTGCTCGCGATCGGCATCGTCGTCGACGACGCGATCGTGGTGGTGGAGAACGTCGAGCGCCATCTCGCCGAAGGCCTCGCGCCGCGCGACGCGACGTTCAAGGCGATGGAAGAGGTGACGCCGGCCGTCGTCGCGATCGCGTTCGGTCTCTGCGCCGTCTTCGTCCCGACGGCCTTCCTCGCCGGCATCACCGGACAGTTCTATCGCCAGTTCGCGCTGACGATCGCGGTCGCGACGCTGCTCTCGGCGTTCAACTCGCTGACCTTGAGCCCGGCGCTCTGCGCGCTGCTGCTGAAGCCGCACGGCGCGCCGCCCGACTGGATGGAGCGCCTGACCGAGCGGACGCTCGGCCGGTTCTTCGGCGCGTTCAATCGCGGCTTCGAGGCGATGTCGCATCGCTACTCGGGCGCCGTCGGCTGGCTGCTGCGGCGGACCTCGCTCGGGCTCGCGCTCTACGTGGCGCTGCTCGCGTTCACCGTGTTCGAGTTCCGGACGATCCCGACCGGGTTCATCCCGGCGCAGGACAAGGGCTACCTCATCACCGCGATCCAGCTTCCCGACGGCGCGTCGCTCGAGCGCACCGACGCGGTCGTGCGCGCAGCGACCAAGATCATCCTCGACACGCCCGGCGTCTCGTTCGCGGTCGCCTTCGCCGGGTTCTCCGGCGCGACGCGGGCGAACAGCTCGAACGCGGGCGCGATCTTCGTCGGCCCGAAGCCCTTCGAGGAGCGGACACACGGGCCGACCGCCGGCGAGATCCAGCGCGATCTGCAGAGGCGGCTCGGCGCGATCCGCGAGGCGCAGATCTTCGTGATCCCGCCGCCGCCGGTGCAGGGACTCGGCACCGCGGGTGGGTTCAAAGTGCTGGTGCAGGACCGCGCCGGCCGCGGCCTTCGAGCGCTCCAAGACGCGACCGATCAGCTCGTCGACCAGAGCAAGCAGGACCGCGATCTCGCCGGCGTCTTCACGACGTTCCGCGCGTCGACGCCGCAGCTCTACGCCGACGTCGACCGGGTGAAGGCGGAGAAGCTCGGCGTGCCGCTCGCGAGCGTCTTCGACACGCTGCAGGTCTACCTCGGCTCGCTGTACGTGAACGACGTGAACCTCTTCGGGCGCACCTGGCAGGTGCGCGCGCAGGCCGAGCCCTCGTTTCGCGCCGAGCCACGCGACATCGAGCGCTTGAAGACGCGCACCGTCGCCGGCGCGATGGTGCCCCTCGGCTCGGTGCTCAATGTGAAGCGCCAGACCGGTCCCGACCGCGTCGTGCGCTACAACATGTTCCCGGGCGCGGAGGTCCAGGGCGACGCGGCCCCCGGCGGCAGCATCGGCACCGCGATGGCGGCGATCGAGCGGCTCGGCCAGCAGCTGCCGCTCGGCTTCGGCATCGCGTGGACCGACATCGCGTACCAGGCCCAGCTCGCTGGCAACACCGCGGTGTACATCTTCCCGCTCTGCGTCCTCTTCGTGTTCCTCGTGCACTCGGCGGAGTACGAGAGCTGGTCGCTGCCGCTCGCGATCATCCTGATCGCGCCGATGTGCCTGCCGTTCGCGCTCCTCGGCGTCTGGCTCCGCGGCATCGACAACAACCTCATCACGCAGATCGGCTTGATCGTCTTGATCGGCCTCGCCGCGAAGAACGCGGTCCTGATCGTCGAGTTCGCGAAGCAGCAGGAGGACGCGGGCAAGGACCGCTTCGCGGCGGCGATCGAGGCGGCGCACCTCCGTCTGCGCCCCATCCTGATGACGTCGTTCGCATTCATCCTCGGCGTGGTGCCGCTCGCGCGCGCCCACGGCGCGGGCGCCGAGATGCGCCAGACGCTCGGGACGGCCGTGTTCAGCGGCATGCTCGGCGTCACCGCCCTCGGCCTCTTCCTCACGCCCGTCTTCTTCGTCGTGATCCGCGGCCTCGTCGGCCGCCGGCGCCCGTCGGCCGCCGCGGTGGCGACGACGGTGGCGGTGCTGCTCGCGCTCGGTTGCGGTCTTTCTGGATGCATGGTGGCCGGCAGGAACTACGAGAAGCCGGCGCTCGACGTACCCGAGGAGTTCCGCGGCGCGGGTACGCCGCTCGATGCGCGCGACGCCGTCGACGCGGCGTGGTGGCAGGGTTTCGACGACCCCGAGCTCACGTCGCTGGTCGACCGCGCCGTCCGGCGGAACCGCGACGTCGCGGTCGCGACCGCCGCGATCCGCGAGGCGCGCGCGCTCCGCACCGAGACCGTGCTCGACCTCGCGCCGACCGTGACCAGCAGCGGCGGCTTCACGCAGGCGCGCGTCAGCAAGGACAGCGTTCGCGGCAGCGGGTCGCTCGGCGGCATCGACCGCGACCGCGGACTCTACGACGTCGGGTTCGACGCCAGCTGGGAGCTCGACTTGTTCGGGCGCGTGCGGCGGTCGATCGAGGCGCGGACGGCCGAGGTGGCCGCGGCCGAGAGCCGGCGGCGCGACGTGCTCGTGAGCGTGCAGGCCGAGGTCGCGCGGACGTACCTCGAGCTGCGGGGCGCGCAGCTCCGGCTCGACGTCGCCGAGCGCAACGCCGCCAACCAGGAGTCGACCTATCAGCTCACGCAGGTGCTGCTCGAGGGCGGACGCGGCACCGAGCTCGACACGGCGCGGGCGCAGGCGCAGCTCACCACGACGCGCGCCACGATCCCCACCTTTCGCATCATCGCCGAGCGCGCGCGGCATCGCCTCGGCGTCCTGCTCGGCGTCCCGCCGACCGCGCTCGAGGACGAGCTCGCCGCCCATGAGCCGCTGCCCCAGCTGCCGCCGCTCAGCGCGGTCGGCACGCCGGAGGATCTGGTGCGGCGCCGGCCCGACCTCGCCGCCGCGGAGAACGAGCTCATCGCCGCGACCGCGCTCCGCGGCGTCGCCGTCGCCGATCTCTTTCCGCGCGTCACGTTCGTCGGCAGCGTCGCGCTCGAGTCGCAGAGCTTCGTCGGCCTGCCGGCGGCCGGGAGCCAGACGTTCAACTTCGGCCCGCGCATCTTCTGGGCCGCGTTCGACCTCGGACGCGTACGGGCGCGCATCGTCGCCGCCGACGCCCGCACCGAGCAGGCGCTCGCGACCTACGAGCAGACCGTGCTCCTCGCTCTCGAGGAGACCGAGAACGCGCTCGTCACGTTCACGCGCCAGCAGGAGCGCCGCGACCAGCTCCGCATCGCCGCCCAGGCGAGCGAGCTCGCGACCGTGCGGGCGCGCGAGCGCTATCAGTACGGCGTCGCGAACTTCCTCGAGGTGCTCGACACCGAGCGCCGATTGCTGGAGGTCCAGAACGACCTCGCGGACAGCGAGACGACGACGGCGACGGCTCTGGTCGCCGTCTACAAAGCCCTCGCCGGCGGCTGGCAGGTTGCTAAAAAAGGCCGATCTGCGTCGTTGCTCGGGCGCTCACTTGTGCGGCGTAGCTCCGCTACGCCTCCGCGTTCGCTTCCTCGCGCCTAGCATCTCGACCTTTTTGAGCAACCTGCTGGGGGTGCCGCGTGCGGTGGTGTGGGCGGTCGCTTCGCTCCGCCCAACATTTATATTTTTGCCGACCACGCATTCGATACAGGAGCGGCGCGGTCACCACGTCGGCGAAAGGTTTCGTTACCGTCCACCAGAGCTGCGCTCCGTGCGCCTCGTCTTTGAGCGACGTGCGACGAGCTCGCCTTCGTGCATCAGTCGGGGATGGACTACGCGGCCATCGGGCTGCCACGCTCGCTGGTGTGGGCGATCGCTTCGCTCCGCCCAGACATTTCTATTTTTGACGGCGAACTAATTGTTGATGGGGCGGAGCGAAGCGACGCTCCTACCACGCGCACGTGGTAGCCCTGGCAGGTTGCTCAAAAAGGTCGAGATGCTAGGCGCGAGGAAGCGAACGCGGAGGCGTAGCGGAGCTACGCCGCACAAGTGAGCGCCCGAGCAACGACGCAGATCGGCCTTTTTCAGCAACCTGCGGCCGGCGTGATGATGAGGTAGGGAGGTGCGGCCTGCGCTGCCAGCGCGACGCGGCCGGCGGTCAGCTCTGCGAGCTCGCGGCCGACGATCTCGGCGCGCCAGCCGGTTGCGAGGGGGTGCTCGGTGGCGTCGCCGGCGAGCAGCATTTCGACGTAGCGCTCGAGGTCGGCGCGGGTGGCGACCAGCTCCGGGGAGATGTCGGCGGCGTCGCAGCGGACGCGTAGCAGCACCGCGGCGAGCTCGGAGGTCGCGGCGACGCGGCGCGCGAGCTCGCGCGGGAGCTCGCGCGCGGGCTCGATCGGCTCGGCGGCGAGGCCCGCCTCGATCGCCTGCACGAGGCGCCCGCGTGCCGCGGCGGAGAGGCCGTTCGCGCCCCGGATGCGGGCGATCGCCTCGGCGTCGCGCGGCAACGTGCGCGCAATCTCGATCACCGTCGGATCCTTCACGATCCAGCCGACGGGGAGGTCGCTCGTCGCGGCCTCGGTCTCGCGCCACGCGGCGACCTCGCGCAGCACGGCGAGCTGCCGGCCCGAGAGCCGGCCGCGCCGGGCGAGCTTCAAGTAGGCCTGCCGCGGATCGGGCGTGGCCGCACCCGGACCGTAGCGGCGCGCGAGCTCGTCCTCGGCCCACGCGGTCCGCCCGCGGCGCGCGAGGTCGCGCTTCAACGCGTCCGCAACTGCGAGGAGATGGCGCACGTCGTCGGCCGCGTACGCGACTTGCGTCGCCGAGAGCGGGCGCTTGACCCAGTTGCTGAACGTCTCGTTGTGCAGCAGGCGGATCTGCAGCACCCGCTCGACGAGACGCTCGTACGCGAGCGAGGTGCCGAGCCCGACGAACCCCGCGAGCACCTGCACGTCGAAGATGCGCGTCGGTCGCGTACCGAAGCGGCGGGCGAGCAGCACGAGGTCCGCGGCCGGTGCGTGCATGACCACCTCGACGGCGGGATCGGCCACGAGCGCGGCGATCGGAGCGATGTCCAGGCCGGCGATCGGGTCGACGATGGCGAGGCGGTCGGCCGTCGCGACCTGGACGAGGCAGGGAACCGGCGCGTAGGTGCGTTCCCAGAGGAACTCGGTGTCGAGCGCGACCCGGCCGGCGGCGCGCGCCTCGTCCGCGAGTCGCACGACCTCGGCGGTGGTGGTGAGCTGCTCGATCTCGACGGCTGGCTCTCGCATGGCGCGCCCTTGTATCAGAACCCGCCGTGGAGGGAGCGGGGACGTGACGCTGCCGGTGCCGGTCGATCTGGCGGGGGTGCTGCGCCGGCTCGCGCGCGAGGAGACGCGCGAGCAGGGCGAGCTCGCGCGGCTCGAGGCGCGGCTCCGGAGCTACGAGGACGTCGAGCGCCCGGCCTACGACGCCTGGGTGCGCACGGTCCACGGACCGGTCGTGGCGCGGATCGCCGAGCTCGCGACCGAGCTGCGGGCGCGCCAAATGCTCGCGGAGCGCGTGACCGAGCTCGTCGAGGACGCGGGGCTGCATCCGCGAGAGGCGCTCTGGGTGCTGCAGGAGGCGCCCGCGCTGCAGTCCGAGCGGCGCGCGCGCGGTCCGACGCCCGACGAGATCGCGGCACGGCGACGCGCGAAGGTCGATCGGAAGCGCGCGGAGCGGCGCGCGGCCAAGCGCCAGCGCCGCTCCGGCGGTACCGCCACGGAGGACACGCTCGCTGCGGGCGGCGACGCGGGCGCGGAGGCGGCGACCCGACGGCGTCTGGTCGCGCTCTATCGCGGCCTCGCGCGCAGCCTGCACCCCGACTCGCCGGTCGCCGTGCGGGCGCTTCCCGCCGACCGGCTGCGCGCGATCTGGGCGGAGGTGCAGGCCGCCTACGCGATGCGGAGCCTCGAGCGGCTGCTGGCGCTCGCGACGTGGCTCGAGACGGTCGCGACGACCGGCGTCGACGCGACGGTCGCCGAGCGCGGGACGCGGCGCGTGTTGTCGCTCGCCGAACGGCACGAGCGCCTGCGGGCGCTCCGGCGGGCGGCGCGCGCGCTCGAGCGCCGGCTCGCCGACGCCGCGTGCGAGCCCGCCTGGGAGTTCCCCGGAGCCGACGTGCGGGCGCGCCGCAAGCTCGCGCAGGCGGCGGGACGCCGGCTCGCGAGCGAACGCGAGACGCTCGAGGCGGCGCTCGCGGCCGTCGACGGCTTCCTCGACGGCATCGGGCCGCCGCGCGCGCCGCGCGGCGCACGCCGACGCTGACGCACGAGGGTGATAGGCTCCCATCATGGGCATCGCCTCGCTCGATCCGAGCACGGGACGCATCCTCCGAAGCTTCGACGCGCACGCGCCCGACGAGGTCGAGCGCCGCCTCGCCCGCGCCGCGGCCGCGTTCGAGCGCCACCGCGGCACGAGCTTCGACGCGCGCGCGGCGTCGCTCCGCCGCGTCGCCGAACGCTTCGACGCCGAGCGGGAGCGGCTCGCGCGCCTCGCCGTCGACGAGATGGGGAAGACGATCCGCGCGGCGCGGAGCGAGGTCGAGAAGTGCGCGCTCGGGTGCCGCTACTTCGCCGACCATGGCGAGGAGCTCCTGGCCGACGTGCCGGTGCTCGACACGAGCGAGCCGACGACGATCGTGTACCTCCCGCTCGGCCCGGTCCTCGCGGTGATGCCGTGGAACTTTCCGTACTGGCAGGTCGTGCGCTTCGCCGCGCCGGCGCTGATGGCGGGAAACGTCGGGCTCCTGAAGCACGCGTCGAACGTCCCGCAGTGCGCGCTCGCGCTCGAGGAGACGTTTGGCGACGCCGGCTTCGCGGACGGCGCTTTCCAGACGTTGCTCATCGGGGGCGACGCGGTGGCGGACGTGGTCGCCGATCCGCGGGTCGCGGCCGTCACGCTGACCGGCAGCGAGGCGGCGGGCGCGTCGATCGCGGCGGCAGCCGGCCGGCACGTGAAGAAGGCCGTGCTCGAGCTCGGCGGCAGCGACCCCTTCGTGGTGATGCCGAGCGCGGACCTCGACGCCGCGGTACGGACCGCCGTCACCGCGCGCGTCATCAACAACGGCCAGTCGTGCATCGCCGCGAAGCGCTTCGTCGTGCACACGGCGGTGTACGACGCCTTTGTCGCACGACTCGTCGACGGCTTTCGCGCGCTCCGGGTCGGGGATCCGCGGAACGAGGACACCGACGTCGGGCCGCTCGCAACCGCGTCCGGACGGGCGACGGTCGCGCGGCAGGTCGCGGCGTCCATCGCCGCCGGCGCGCGCTGCCTGATCGGCGGCGAGGTGCCGGAGGGCCCCGGATGGTACTACGCGCCGACGGTGCTCGCCGACATCCCGCGCGGCGCGCCCGTCGACCAAGAGGAGGTGTTCGGGCCGGTCGCGCTCGTCTATCGCGTCCGCGACGTCGACGAGGCGATCGCGCGCGCCAACGACACCCCGTATGGGCTCGGCTCGAGCGTGTGGACGAACGACGCGCACGAGCGCGAGCGCTTCGTCTGCGAGATCGCCGCCGGGATGACCTTCGTGAACGCGATGGTCGCGTCCGAGCCGGCGGCGCCCTTCGGCGGCATCAAGCGCTCCGGCTACGGTCGCGAGCTCGGGGCGGCCGGCATCCGCGAGTTCACGAACGCGAAGACGATCGTGACGGCGCACGCACGCCGGCACGTCGACGCGGTCGAGTGATCAGACCGGCGCTGCTTCGCGCCGGCGCCGCAGCCAGTAGTCGAGCGCGATGCTGACGCCCGTCCGGTGCGGCAGGGTGTAGACGACCGCGACCATCATCACGGCCCAGACGACGTAGAACCACCAGGCATTCGGGACCCACACGCGCAAGAACACCATGCCGATGAGCGGCACGATGAAGAGCACGCGATCGAGGACGAAGAGGTAGCCGAAGAGGTCGCCCTGGTCCTCGAGGTAGCGGAGCCCGCAGCTCGAGCACCGCTCGTGCATCACGTTCAGGCGCTTGAAGAGCGGGCCGACGCCGCACTGCGGGCAACGCTTCCGCCACCCGCGCGCGAGCAGCGTCGCGAGCGGAGGAACGGCGGGCCGTGGCGGCTCGGTCACGACGATCGCGATTCCGTCACGAGCGACCGCGACTCCGTCACGAAGGATCGCGGAAGACGGGAGGGCGCTTCTCCATGTTCGCCATGACGGCTTCCATCTGATTCGGGCTCGCGATCAGTGCTTTCTGCTCGCGGCTCTCGGCGCGGAGGAGATCGGCCGCGCCGGCCTCGGCCGCGCGGTTGTAGAGGCGCTTCGCGCCGCGGACGGCGTCCGGGCTCTTCGCGGCGATCTCGCGCGCGAGGGTCATGGCCGCCGCGTGCGGGTCGGGATCGACGCGCGTGATGCAGCCGTATCCGACGCCCTCCGTCGCCGAGAAGACGCGGCCGGTGAACGTCAGCTCGCGCAGCACGTCGTCGCGCATGAGGCCGCGGGTGAGGGCGATGCCGGCCATGTCCGGCACGAGGCCCCACTTGATCTCCATGATGCAGAGCTTGGTGTCGGGCGCCGCGATCCGGACGTCGGCGCCGAGCATGATCTGGAAGCCGCCGCCGAAAGCGACCCCGTGCACCGCCGCGATGACGGGCACGGGCAGCTCGCGCCAGAGCCACGCCACGTATTGGAAGAGGTTCGCCGTGCCGTGGGTGCGCTCGTCGATGTCGTTCACGCCGCCGTCGCCGCCGGGACCGGTGAAGCTCGCCATGTCGAGGCCCGCGCAGAACGCGCGGCCCGCGCCGGACAAGACGACGGCGCGGACGTCGGGCTTGGCGGCGAGCTCGGCGCCCGCCGCCACGATCCCGCGGAACATCGCGAGATCGAGGGCGTTCATCTTCTCCGGACGGTCGAGACGGACGTCGGCGACGCCGGCCTCGACGGCGATGGTTACGCGGTCGTTCATGCGGAGGCTCCTCGCTTCGTAGGCGTCACTCGCCGAACTCTTCCCACGAGCGGACGCCGACGTAGTCCTGCTTGCCGAGCGGCACGCCGTTGTGGCGCAGGATCGCGTAGGCGGTCGTGACGTGAAAGTAGAAGTTCGGCACGCTGATCCGATGGACGTACGTTTCGCCGCGCACCGAGTTTCCGCCCATCCACGGCGGGGCCACGCGCCGCTCCTCGGCTCCTGCGAAGTCGCCCGCCTTGAAGGACGCGAGATAGGTGCGGCAGGTCTGCAGCCGCGCCCGCAGATCGGCGATCGTGGTCTCGGTGTCGGGGTGCGACGGCGCCTTCTGACCCGAGAGATACGCCGCAGCGAACTTCGCGGCGTCGCACGCCGACTGCACTTGCTGGACGAGCGCGTATTGATCGGGTGCGAGGCGCGACTGCACCAGCACTTCGGGGTCGAAGCCCTTCGCTTGCGCGTGCGTGATCGCGGCCTGCAGCCAAGCGTCGACGTTCCCGAGCATGCGCCCGTACTGCGTGACGATGTCGAATGCTCCCATGTGTGGCTCCTTTCACCGTGGAGGTGGATGGCCGGTGTATCCCCGACGCGCAGAGGCGAGTCCATGGCATGACGACGACGCCGCACGCCGGATCCGCCGGACCCGTGACCGACGACCGGCCGCGGCGAATGAGCGAGTGGCTCGCGGTCTTTGCGTACTCGCGGCGGGCGCTTGCGCTCGTGTGGACCACGAATCGGCGGCTCACGCTGGCCCTGTTCGCGATGGCGCTCGTGGCGGGTGCGCTGCCGGGCGCGATCGCGTGGGTCGGACGCGGGCTCGTCGACGCGGTGGTCGCGGCGAATCTCGGTCGCGGCGCCGCGGCGGCGGTGCTGCGCTGGGTCGGAGCCGAGGCGATCTTGGTCGTGGGGCTCGCCGCGGCGCAGCGAACGACGACGGTCGTCCAGTCGCTCATGCGGGCGCAGCTCGGCCATCGCGTGAACGTGCTCATCCTCGAGAAGGCGCTCACGCTCGAGCTCCAACACTTCGAGGACAGCGAGCTCTACGACCGCATGACACGCGCCCGGCGCGACGCCTCGACGCGTCCGCTCAGCCTGGTCATGGCCACGTTCGCGCTGGTGCAGCACGCCATCGCGCTCGCGACCTACGGCGCGCTGCTCGTCGCGTTCTCGCCGCTCGCGGTGGCGCTGGTCGCCGCCGCCGCGGTGCCGGCGTTCCTCGTCGAGAGCAAGTTCTCGGGCGAGGCGTTTCGGCTGTTCCGCTGGCGGACGCCGGAGACGCGCCAGCAGACGTACCTCGAGTCGGTGATCGCGCGCGAGGACAACGCGAAGGAGGTGATGCTGTTCGGGCTCGGCCGGCCGCTCCTCGGCCGCTACGAGGCGATCTTCCGCCGGGTCTACGACGACGACCGCCGCCTCACCATCCGGCGCGGCGGATGGAGCTTCGCGCTCGGGCTGCTTTCGACGGTCGCGTTCTATGGGACGTACGCGTGGATCGCGCTGGCCGCCGTCCGCGGCGTCATCACGCTCGGCGCGATGACGATGTACGTGCTCGTCTTCAAGCAGGCGCAGGCGGCGCTGGCGGCAGCGCTCGCCGCGATCGGCGGCATGTACGAGGACAACCTCTACCTCTCGACGCTCTACGAGTTCCTCGAGACGCCGGTAATGCCGGCGAGCGGGACCGCGACCGTCGGCCGCATCCCCGGCGACGGCCTCCGCTTCGAGCACGTGAGCTTCGCCTATCCGGGAAGCGAGCTGCCGGCCGTGGCCGACGTGTCGTTCGGCGTCCGGCCCGGAGAGAAGCTCGCCCTCGTCGGCGAGAACGGGTCGGGGAAGACGACGCTCATCAAGCTGCTGACGCGCCTCTACGAGCCGAGCGCCGGCCGGATCGTGCTCGACGGCACCGACCTCCGCGACTGGGACGTGACGGCGCTCCGCGCGCGCATCGGCGTCATCTTCCAGGATTTCGTCCGCTACCAGTTCATCGTCGGCGAGAACATCGGCGTCGGCGACGTCGCGGCGCTCGCCGACGAGGCGCGCTGGCGGTCGGCCGCGGATCTCGGGACCGCGGCTCCGTTCATCGACGGCCTCGCCGCGGGCTATCGCACGCAGCTCGGCCGCTGGTTCCAGGGCGGACGCGAGCTCTCGGGCGGCCAGTGGCAGAAGATCGCGCTCGCACGCGCGTTCATGCGGACGGGCGCCGACATCCTCGTGCTCGACGAGCCGACCGCCGCGATGGACGCCGAGGCGGAGGTGCAGATCTTCGAGCGCGTCCGCGCCGTCACGCGCGAACAGATGGCGATCCTGATCTCGCACCGGTTCTCGACCGTGCGGATGGCCGATCGCATCGTCGTGCTGCGCGAGGGCCGGGTCGTCGAGACCGGAAGCCACGAGGCGCTCATGGCGAACGGAGGCGCATACGCGCGGCTCTTCACGCTGCAGGCCGCCGGATACCGCTGACGCGCGACGCTCAGCGCTCGGGCAGCGGGATGCGCTCGGGGTCGTCGGCGACCGTCGCGAAGCGCTGCGCGCGCCAGTCGGCCTTCGCCTGCTCGATGCGCTCCTGCGAGCTCGAGACGAAGTTCCACCAGAGGTGGCGAGGCCCGTCGAGCGGCTCGCCGCCGAGCAGCAGCACGCGAGCAGGCTCGGCGCACGTGACCGGAATCGTGTCGCCGGCGCGGAAGACGAGAAGTCGCCCGGCCTCGAAGCGCTCCCCGGCCACGGTGACGGCGCCGCTCGCGACGTGCACGGCGCGCTCGGGATGGACGGGCGGGAGCTCGAGCGTCGCGCCGGCCGCGAGCGTGGCGTCCGCATAGAGCATCGGCGACGCCGGGACGACGGGCGAGCGGAGACCATGGAGCTCGCCGACCAGCACGCGGACGATCGCGCCGCGCTCGGTCTGCACCGGGAGCGTCGCGGCCGGATGGTGCGCGAACGCGGGAGCGCACTCCTCCTGGTCGCGCGGCAAGGCCACCCACGCCTGGATGCCGGCGAGCGGCGAGCCGGCCGGCCGGAGCTCGGCGGGCGTACGCTCCGAGTGCACGATGCCGCGGCCTGCCGTCATCCAGTTCACGGCCCCGGGCTCGATCGGCTGCACCGATCCCAGGCTGTCGCGATGGAGGATCGTGCCGGTGAAGAGATACGTGATCGTGGCGAGGCCGATGTGCGGGTGGGGTCGGACGTCGATGCCGCGTCCGGGAGGAAACGTCGCCGGACCCATCTGATCCCAGAAGACGAACGGGCCGATCGAGCGATGCGTCACGGCCGGGAGCAGGCGCCGTACCTCGAAGCCGCCGAGGTCGCGCGGGTGGGGCGCGATCACGCTGGCGAGCCCCGGACACGCGCGCGGCTCGTCGGTCGGTTCGGCGGCCGGCGTCCAGCTCATGCGTCGACCATGGACCACCGGAACCGCCTGCGCAATCGAGGCTGTCGTGCAACCCCGCCAGCTGTCGCAAGTTTTCACTGGACGTTTGTCCGGGTCCCGAGTAGTCTCCGCCCGCCAGCGAGGGCTGCCGTGGCCCGCGCTGAGTCCCCGTCAGAGGTTCCCTCATGCCGAGCTCTTTTCGTCGTTTGCTGTGCGGCGCTCTACTCGCGCTCGTCGTGGCGGCTCCTGCCGCCGCGCTCGATCTCCAGTCGGGCATCGGCTTCGTGGCCATCACGAATCAAGTGGAAGGCACGCAGCTCGTGCTCGAGAACGCGCAGCACCAAGACGTCCAGACCGGCGTCGTCGATCACCTCGGGAGCCTCGTGTTCCGCGATCTCGGCGAGGGCGTCGCGTACTTCGTGCGCGAGCCGGACGACACGAGAACCGCGGCGACGACGTTGCGCTTCTTGGACCACCCGGCGCAGTCGTTCTACCAGGGCCAGACGCTGGTCGAGGGCCTGAACTACATCCAGGCCCGCGACGGGACGCTGCTCTCCGCGATGGTGCGCGCGCCGCTCGGGGCGTCGTTCGCGCCGAACCGGCGCTTCGCGACGGTCGTCGAGTACTCGGGCTACGCCGCGTCCGATCCCGACAATCCCCAGCCTTCGACGCTCCTCGCGCAAGCGCTCGGCTACGCGACCGTGGCCGTCAACATGCGCGGCTCGGGCTGCTCGGGCGGCGTGATCGACCTCTTCGATCTTCCCACCACGGCCGACGGCTACGACATCATCGAGGTCGTCGGAAACCAGTCCTGGGTGCAGGGCGGCGTCGGCATGGTCGGCATCTCGTTCCCGGGCATCAGCCAGATGTTCGTCGGCGGCGCGAACCCGCCGCACCTCGCCGCGATCGCGCCGTTCTCCGTGATCGGTGACATCTACCGCGCGCCGGGCTTCCCGGGCGGCATCTTCAACAACGGCTTCGCGGAGACCTGGCTCGCCGAGCGCGCCAGCGACGCCGAGCCGGCGCCGGACGGCGGCCAGTCGTGGGCGATCAACCGCGTGAACAACGGCGACACCACCTGTCTCGCGAACCAGAAGCTCCGCCTGCAGACGCAGGATCCCGTCGCGTTCACCCGCGACACGCCCTTCTACACGTCGTCGCTCATGGACGCGCGGTCGCCGATCACGTGGGCGCCGCAGATCCAAGTGCCGGTCTTCCTCTCCGGCGCGTTCCAGGACGAGCAGACCGGCAGCGGCTTCATCACGCTGCTGAGCGCGCTGCCGAAGCGCCGCAACGTCAAGGTCATGATGATCAACGGCGTGCACTCGAGCCCGCTCGAGCCCGAGGGGCTCTGGGCGTGGATCGCGTTCCTCGATCTCTACGTCGGCAAGAAGGTCCCGAACCAGGATCGCCTCGCGGACTTCGCGGGAGCGATCTACGAGCAGATCCTCGGCCCCGACGCGCCGACGCCGCCCCTTCCGCCCGATCGCTACCGCGGCATCCAGTTCCTCGACGATGCGCGCCGGAAGTGGGAGACGGGACCGCGCATCCGCATCCTCATGGAGAACGGCGGCGGATCGTCGACGCCCGGGCTCCCCGCGGCGCGCTGGGAGGTCGGGTTCGAGAAGTGGCCGGTCGAAGGCGCGCGCCAGACGGCGTGGTACCTCGGCCCGAACGGCACGCTCACGCGCTCCAAGTCGGCGGTCGACGGCTTCGACACCTATCGCCCCGATCCCGACGCGCGTCCGATGCAGACGATTCCCGGACAGGGTCAGTCGGAGTCGTGGGAGGTCATGCCGGCGTACGACTGGCGTCCGCTCGTCACGGGTACCGGCGTCGGCTACGTCACCGAGGCCCTCGATCGCGACATGACGCTCGTCGGGCAGGGCAGCGTCGATCTCTTCCTGCGCTCGAGCGCCGCCGACACGGACATCCAGGCGACGATCTCGGAGGTCCGACCCGACGGCAAAGAAACCTACGTGCAGAGCGGCTGGCTGCGCGCGAGCCATCGGAAGCTCGCCCGCAAGGGCAACACCCGGACGCTCGTCGTGCAGACGCATCTCGAAGCGGACGCCGAGCCGCTGCCGTCGGGCGAGTTCGTGAAGATGCGCGTCGGCCTCTTCGGCGTCGCGCACACCTTCCGCGCCGGGTCGCGCATCCGGTTGACGCTGGAAGCGCCGGGCGGCGATCGCACGCGCTGGGCGTTCGACACGTTCGACACCGACGGGCTCGTGGTGAACGACGTCAATCGCTCGCGCGGGTTCGCGTCGCGCCTCGTGTCTTTCCAGCACATTGGGATCCTAAGCTTAGAATTCCACGTGGACAAGTTGTCGCG
>JADMIO011116448.1_pt1 | contig 66502 bp, 62 predicted proteins | sample 8958161 | NCBI WGS metagenome assembly JADMIO01 (sample SAMN16585339, study PRJNA669376) | soil metagenome | isolation source: Crop rotation soil | place: USA: Cullars Rotation, Alabama | collected 2011 | reverse complement strand
GCCGCGACTTCAAGTCACGTGAATTCCAAGCTTCGGATCCCACTGTGCTGGAAAGCCCAGATATTTTTGCTTTTATAAAACAGTAGGCCCAAAGTATATCCCAAAATAAATCTGCTGATAAAAAGATAGTAAGATGCATGGATCAAACTAAATAATAAAGAGGTAATAAGGATCGCAACAATGGGGTGTTTCAGCCATTTTACTAAAAGGTTTTGTAATGTACCTCTGAAAAATAATTCTTCAAACAAAGCAGGAAGAAAAGCTATGATGAAAACGCCGGCAAAAAATTGCGGCCATGTTTTTAATCCACTCATCGCCATTACTGCTTCGTTGTACATGCGTTCCGCATTTAAAGCAAGGGTATTTATTTTAGGAAAGTTAGACAGGATCGCTTTGCTCATATCTGCAAAAGGATTAGCAAATAAAGTAGCACACAAAATGATCATAAACGCCAGGCATATCTGCAAAACATTAAAATGTTTATTCATTCCTGCCCATGACATTTCTTTATGGCAAACTTTAACAAATGCAACTGCAGGAACAAACATCAGGAAAAATGTTCCCAGTACTTGTGACAACTGCATGTAAAAAGCATTCTCCGGCTTCATCAATGCTTGGATCATCGCATCACCCAATTGTGTGAGCGGCAAAGAATTTGGGCCCAAAGCTTTGTATGCTAAAAAAAGCTGCACTGCACCTGCAAGTACAAATCCTGCTGCAGAAAAAGCCATTAATATTCCAAATTGAGCCCAACCCGTATGCCCTTTGACGCTCTTATATTCCATTAATAAAAATATTTAGGTGTAAAAATACTGTGAAATAATTTTGCAGCGCACATTAATTGATAAATGGCCTGCATTGGAATATTGGTAATAATTAAATAAGTTCCATAGAGTTATACAGCGAGATGGCATTCATAATAAATGCAAAGTATGAGCCACCATCATCTCTTTGCATTTCTTTGTAAAAAAATAATGAACTTTGCAAGATAACATAATTGTCTCCGTGAACCTTTGTGAAAATTGTATGAGACTCTTTGAAAAAGAATAATAATGATTTACATAGATAAGATAGAACTCCCCGATTTCCCGTTACTCCTTGCACCTATGGAAGATGTAAGTGATCCGCCATTCCGTGCTGTATGTAAAGACAAAGGCGCTGATCTGATGTACACTGAATTCATCAGTAGCGAAGGATTGATAAGAGATGCTATCAAAAGCAGGAAAAAATTAGACATTTTCGATTACGAGAAACCAGTCGGTATACAAATATTTGGCGGCGATGAAGAGAGTTTGGCATTAGCTGCAAAAATTGTTGATGTCACCAATCCGGATCTGTTAGACATCAATTTTGGTTGCCCTGTAAAAAAAGTTGCTTTAAAAGGCGCAGGTGCAGGTGTGTTAAAAGATGTTGACCTAATGGTACGTTTAACCAGTGCCGTTGTAAAATCAACTTCATTACCTGTTACCGTAAAAACAAGATTAGGCTGGGATGATAACACTAAGAATATTGAGGAAGTAGCAGAACGTTTACAAGATGTGGGCATTAAAGCATTGGCTATACATGGACGTACACGTTCACAAATGTATAAAGGCGAAGCAGATTGGGAATTGATCGGTAAAGTAAAAAACAACCCTCGTATCAAAATTCCAATTTTTGGAAATGGAGATATCGATAGTCCGCAAAAAGCAGTGGAGTATAAAAATAAATATGGTGTGGATGGTGTGATGATCGGCAGAGCTGCGATTGGTTATCCATGGATATTTGATGAAATAAAACATTACATAAAAACCGGAGAAATACTTCCGTCACCTTCAATAGAAGACAGGGTCGACGTTTGTAAAAAACATCTGCATAAATCTTTCGAATGGAAAGGACCTGTAGTAGGTATTTTTGAAATGCGTCGTCATTATACCAATTATTTAAAAGGATTGCCAGGCATTAAAGATTATCGTTTGCAATTGGTCACTCTAAATACTGTTGAAGAAATTGTTGCCGTGTTAGATGAAGTGGTAAAAAAATATGCCGGTTATGAATTTGAAAAAACTCCAATAGAGTTGATCAACTATCATGAAAAATGCCCCATAGATTAGGTCCCGGAAGTTATTAAATCACATTAGCCTCTTTTTGATTTCTTACTAATTCAATAGTTTGCATTGGCTGATATATTAATGGAACTTCTTCAATTATTACATCATTCTTATTCAAACCAAACGCTTTTTCATCTTTTTGCCCTAAACTTTTTAGTTTAAAATAGGCCTGCAATAAAAGGCCTTCTTTTAGGGTGAACTCATTTTCTACGGAAATAAATTTTTCGATCACCACAAATTTAAAATCAGGCTCATTATTATATTTTGTTGATCCATCTGGACGAATATGCAAACTCAATTCTTTATTAGCTACCAATTCTTGTACAATTTTCTTAAAATACACTTCTGTCTTAGGTTGTATCCTGAACCCAATATTGATATTCACCTTGATCACTTTATCATCTACCAATTCTGACACATCATAACTCATTGTAAAAGGATCTTCTGTACGATTGATATGCACAAACCAATAGACATCAGCCCTCTTAGGTTTTTTAGAGAAAATAGACTTCATTAATTTTTCTTCAATTTGCGTACGGCTATTTGCTTTCGTAAGATAAATAAGGTGGGTAGAGAATTTGGGGATAGAATCGTCAGTGCTTAATTCGATCAATTGTGGTGTATATTTTCCCAGATCTACAAATTTTGTAAACCGATTATTTATTTTTCTTGCATAGTACCAAACATACATCGTCATGAAAATAAAGAGCTCGAAAAATAAAAATACCCAACGTTCTTTTATCTTGGCAACATTCGCAATAAAGAATGATGTTTCAATGATCGCAAATAACCCAATCACAAGTGTAACATATAGCTGGTTCCATTTCAATCTGAATTTCAAGTAAAAATTGAGCAACACTGTTGTCATCATCATTGCAATGGTTATTGAAAACCCATAAGCTGCTTCCATCGATGAGGATGTTTTGAAATATAAGACCATCAATACACAACCAAACCACAAAATTGTATTTACACTCGGTATATATATTTGTCCTTTAATATCTGAAGGCTGTTTTACTGTAACCCTTGGCCAGAAATTCAAATTCATCGCTTCACTTACTAGCGTAAACGAACCACTGATCAAAGCCTGCGATGCAATAATAGCAGCAGATGTAGCGATAATGATGCTGGGTACCAAAAACCAGTGTGGCATCATTTCGAAAAATGGATTTAAGCCATTTAATGTGGGTGATTTCAAATTCATGATCCATGCAGCCTGCCCAATATAATTTATTACCAAACTTATTTTTACAAAAATCCACGTAATACGGATATTTTTTATACCACAATGCCCGAGATCACTGTACAAAGCTTCGGCCCCGGTAGTAGCCAAAAATACTGCTCCTAGCAACCAAAAACCTTTGGGATAATTTACCAATAATTGATACCCATAATAAGGGTTTAAAGATTTTAATACATTGGGTGAATGAATCAATTCTTTTAACCCAACAACCAATAACATAATAAACCAAATGGTCATTACCGGCCCAAACGCCTTACCAATTTTTTGAGTGCCAAATCGTTGAAAAAAGAAAAGTGAAGAAATAATGGCGATTACAACGCCAATAGTAATTGCATTTCCGGATGTAAAAATATGTTCCAATCCATTGACTGTGCCCAGTCCTTCAATTGCTGAAGCTATTGAGATGGGAGGTGTAATAATTCCATCAGCCAACAAAGTAGTAGCACCTAATATTGTTATAATGGCTAACTTTTTATTATACCTTTTTACCAAAGCAAATAAAGAAAAAACTCCCCCTTCTCCATGATTATCTGCTCTTAAAGTAAGCCAAATATATTTTACAGTTGTCTGGAAAAACAATGTCCAGAATACCAATGAAACCCCGCCAAATACAAGTATCTCATCAATAGGCCTGTCGCCAACTATAGCTTTTAAAACATACAAAGGGCTTGTTCCAATATCACCGTAAATAATCCCTAATGCTACTAACAATGAGGCAATAGTTACCCTGTTCAAACTTTTATGATTTGAATTCATCTTAAAAAATTATTATATAATTGTGATTATTCCTTTACAACAAAGCGATAGCCAATTCCGGATTCCGTAACAATGATTTCCGGCCTATTAGCATCTGCTTCAATTTTTTTTCTTAATTGTGCTATAAATACTCTGAGGTATTGTGATTGATTAATATAACCTGGCCCCCATACTTCTTTTAATAGATACTGATGCGTTAAAACCTTCCCTTCGTTTTTTGCAAATAAAGAAAGTAGGTTATATTCCGTAACAGTAAGTTTAAGAACAACATCATCCTTTTTTACTACACGTGATAAAAGATCAACTTGAAGACTCCCACAATTGACAATAGGTGTGTTTTCTGCATTTATGCTTCCCCGTAATGCCGACCGGATACGGGCAAGTAACTCTCCAGTTCTGAAAGGTTTTACTAAATAATCATTCGCACCATTATCCAGCGCTTTAATAATATCTTCTTCATCTACCAGTGCAGATAAAATAATAACAGGATTGGTAAACCACTCTCTCAATTTCACTAAGACAGAATGGCCGCTTTCATCCGGCAAACCAAGGTCTAAAATAATCAGGTCCGGCGGATGATTAGCGGCAGTAATAATCCCATCCTTTGCAGTACCGGCCAGGCTTACAGCAAAACCATTGCTCTCCAATGTAATTTCAAGCAGCTTTTGTATAGCTGCCTCATCGTCAATAACTAATACCTCTGCCTTATTCATTTTTTAAATTTTTAAGGTAAGATGTTTCAGCAGCAATATTGATCGTAAATCTTGCGCCGCCAGTACTTATATTTTCAAGATATACAGATCCACCCATAGCTTCTGTAAAACCTTTTACAATGGATAACCCCAACCCTGTACCTCCTGGTTTACTATTGTTAAGTCGATAAAACTTATCAAATACATTATCTATTTCGTTTGCAGGAAAACCTTCACCATTGTCTTCAATAATTATTTGCAACAGATCCGTATGACACATCGCTATTATATCGATCCGACAATGAGTTGCCGTGTATAAAACGGCGTTATTTAAAATATTATAAACTATCTGCTCCAAAATTCCTTTATCCAATTTAAAAAAAGGAATAGATGGGTTGATGTTTATTGTAATTTTTTGCGAAGGGCTGCTATTCATCTCCACCTTCTTAACCGTGTTGTAAATAAGTTCTTCTATATCACACCAATCTTTTTTAGGCTGAATAATTCCTGAATCTATCCTTGACATATTCAATAAATTATCTACCTGATTATTTAACCGGAATGAAGCTTTTGAGATTTCATCGACTAATTCGTGTTTTTGTAACAACGATAGATTTTTACTATTGGTCTGTAAATTATCAGTAGCAGCAATAATGGTTGCTATGGGTGTTCGCAATTCATGCGAAAGAGAGTTGAGTAAAGTATTGTATAACTTAATAGTATTTACTTTTTCTTCCTTTTGAGAAGCAATTTTTTCGATTTGTCTTATTTTATAGGTCATTGCCGCATTAACCAGTGCAATGATAAAATACATTAAGAATAAAATACGATCCTCTATTGACTCGATCCTGAAAGTAAAGTGTGGTGGTATAAAAAAGAAATTCCAGATCAATGCGGTTAGCACTGCAGAAAGTAGTACCGGTAAAATATCAAAAACTACTGCAAGCAACGAAATGGTTATCAGTAAAATAAATGCCACAACCCTATACCCTATTAAAGCAGAAAGAAAATGGCAAAATACCGATACAGCCAAAATCAGCAACACACTTATAATATATTGTTTTGGTTTACTTATTTTATGTAAAAGAAGTTTTGTCATTTATTTTCTTTGACATAACAAAAGTAAACCATAAGCTATAAGCAGGTTATAAAACTATTCGCTTTATATATAAAGATTTTGTAAAGATGGAAGCTTTTAGTAAGCTCGAAATTTCCCTCTATTGAATAATCCTTTTTATATCATCACTTAACGGAGAAACCGACGGCTCTAAATAATGAGTCAACACCCCATTTTCATTAATAAGATATTTAGAAAAATTCCACGTAGGCGATTGTTTATTCCATCCATTTTTATTAGGATCGGTAAGCCATTTATACACTTCATGCCGATCACTTTTCCTGACTACAACACTTTTTTGCATGATCGGAAAACTTATTCCAAAATTGGCTTTACAAAAACCTGCGATCTCTTCATCGCTTCCTTTCTCTTCTTCTTTAAAATCATTTGCAGGAAAAGCCAGCACAATTAATTTGTCTTTGTGTGATTGATATAATTTTTCTAATTCAGCATATTGATTGGTATAGCCACAATCAGATGCCGTATTTACAATCAATACTTTTTTATTTTTCAGGCTTGAAAAAGGAAATAAAATTCTGTCATTTTGAATTGCCTGCAGATCATAAAATGATTGAACAGGTTCAATGTTTGAACTATTTGTTTGTATGGGTTGTACTTTTCTTATCAGCTTTGCAAGTAACATCCATACAGGGTAAACGAACTGCAAAAACTTTTGTCGTATAGTCACTGAATCTCTTTATTTTTATTCTTTAGCAAGATACTCTAAACAGGTTTATGACAGACGAACAATATATGCAGGTGGCTTTAAAAGAGGCCAAACGAGCTTTTGATGAAGGCGAAGTTCCTGTAGGTGCAATAGTAGTAATGAATGAAAGAATAATTGCCAAAGGATACAACCAGGTTGAAAAACTGACCGACAGCACGGCTCATGCCGAGATCATTGCTTTAACAGCTGCCTTCAATTTCTTAGGCAGTAAATACTTGCCTGAAGCTACTTTATACGTCACCGTAGAGCCTTGCCTGATGTGCTGTGGTGCTTTGTATTGGAGCAAGATCGGTAAGATCGTTTGGGGCGCTGACGATGAGAAGAATGGCCACAGAAAAAATACGTCCCCACATAACCCCTTCCATCCTAAAACTGAATTAGTGAGCGGCATTTTAAAAAATGAATGCGCTCAACTGATGAAAGATTTCTTCAAAGCAAGAAGATAATTTCCGAATTGAGAAAAACAATTTTTATATGCTATTATTTTAAGCATTAGGCGTTAAATTTGCTACACAAAATTATTCACTTCTTCATCTCCCCTTTAGGGGATGGGGGCAAAAAAATTACATTATGGCATTTACATTACCGGCTTTACCATATGCACACGACGCATTAGAGCCACATATTGACACAACAACAATGCAGATACACCATGGTAAACATCACCAGGCGTATGTTGACAATTTAAATAAAGCAATCGCAGGCACACCAAATGAAAACAAATCTTTGGAAGAATTAGTTGCTGTTGCAGGCACAATCAGTCCTGCTGTTCGCAATAACGGTGGCGGACACTGGAACCACACTTTCTTTTGGGAAAGTCTTGCACCGAATGCAGGTGGCACTCCTTCAGGTGATCTTGCTGCTGCTATTGATGCAGCTTTTGGCTCTTTTGATGCATTCAAAGAAAAATTTGCTAACGCAGGTATGACCCGTTTCGGAAGCGGTTGGGCTTGGCTGATAGTTAAAGATGGTAAATTAGAAGTATCATCTACGCCAAACCAGGATAATCCATTGATGGATGTTGCTGAAGTAAAAGGCACGCCAATTTTAGGTTGCGATGTATGGGAACATGCTTACTATTTAAAATATCAAAACCGTCGTGCTGATTATTTAGCTGCGTTTTGGAGTGTTGTTAGCTGGACTAAAGTAGCAGAGAGATTTGCTGCGGCGAAGTAAAATTATTATACCAGCTTTAGTTTTTAATTCATAACTGCAATCTTTTCAGGTTGCAGTTTTTTTTATTGTTGTATTTTCTTTGGAGTATTTTTTTGTAGAATAGCTTTTTGTCCGTCCCAAACATAAATATCCCTTGAATAGCTCTTTTTACTTTTCTCTTTCGTTGTTTCAGTAGCTTCTTCTAATATTTCTTCCTCATCCACTAATTTGATTATTTTATTTGGTTGTCCACCCGGTTCATTCGGAAAGAGCAATGTTTCTGAATGATAAAAAACACCGGCATCACCTACACTATATTTAGTAGGTAATTCAAGGAATTCTTTTCCTGTCCATCCGTAATAATAGTAATTCATTGGTATGCCACAAGCTTCCCCACCAAATGAAATTCTTACAACATCTAACAGGTTAGTAAGCTTTACATCACCCAATAATTTAATTTCAGTGTATTTCGCAGACTCATCTGCATTGATATTCCATTCAGTCAAATTTATGAGACTATTATTACGTACCCCTTTTAGCTGAATTACATATTTGATCTGATCTTCTCTACCCTTTGTTTTCCACTTACTTGCTCTGTCTATTCCGCAAAAAAATTGCATATCCTTTGAACCAATAGTTGCAAAAGCCAATGCACCCGCCCACACATATCCTTCTTTATTATCTTCTGTAGCTACTTTTATCCACGGTGCAAAAATTCTTTTAAAAATTTCTCTTGCTTTCGTTGCTTCTTTGAAAATAAGTTTTGTTCCTGTCGATAATGAATCAACAATTTCATTTGTTACATCAGGCCCCGAGCGCAAATAAGCTTTATTTGAAAATACATAGACAGGGCTGTCTTGTTGAAAATACCATAGATCGTAATCTGCATCTTCCGAGATTTGTGCAGAGGCACTTTCGGTAAGGCAAATAAAGAACAATAACCCAAAAAATAGTTTATTCATTTTATTAAAATTTTAAGGAACCGGATCATGTCCATGTCCTCCCCAGGGGTGGCAACGAGAAATGCGTTTTGCCGTAAGCCACAACCCTTTTACCGGGCCATATTTTTTAAGTGCGTCTATTCCATACTGTGAACATGTCGGTGTATACCTGCATTTACTCCCCAGCCATGGAGAGATTATCCATTGGTATAATTTTATTGCAAGAATAAAAGGAAAGCTAAGTATTTGGAGCAATATCTTCATTCAATAATTTTTGTAATTGCTTTAATGCTTTTGCTTTTTTTGTAAATACTAAATCATAGTCGGGAATCTCATTCCCTGTATATAAAAAAAATACGCTGAGGTTTTTATTAGCAGCTATTACTTGTTGCAACAGATCATTTTTTTGCAACCGATAAGCTTCTCTCATTAATCTTTTAATACGGTTTCTATCAACAGCCTTTTTAAAATTTCTGCTACTCACACTAAACCCTGCCTGAAGCATTGTTTCTTTTGTTGTTTGTCGTCCGTCGTTGGTTGTCGATATTACGTAAATGATCCTGAATGGAAATACAGAAAAAGATTTACCTGATGTAAATAATTGCTCAATAGCCTTGCGACTTTTCAGCCGTTCATTTTTGCCAAGTGTGTATCGTATCTTTTTCTCCAATTATACAAAATTAAAAAAGCCCTCCAAAGGAGAGCTGAATATTTTTAAAGCCTGTTTATCACAGATTCTTTGGTATTCTATTTTTTACCAAATCTTTCGTCAGACACTGTTAATTTAACACGTCCTTTTTTACGGCGACTAGCTAAAACCTTACGGCCGTTAGCAGTTTGCATACGTTGACGAAAACCATGCACCGATTTACGACGGCGAACATGGGGCTGAAAGGTTCTTTTTTTACCTGGCATTTTACTTAGTTTTTTCCTTTTACAAAATTTATTTCTAGAATCATCACTCGGGGCACCATCCCCGTTGATTGTGAAAGGACGGCAAAAGTAGTAAAAAATTATGAATTCTTACTAATGAAATCGAATTAATTGCAGGATTATAGGCTCAAATGAGTGGATTTAACAGCTTTCCCATAAAAAATAGAGGCATGATTATCAAAATCCTCTGTAGAATCGGTAGTAAAAAAGCTGATATGGGCATTTTTAGCAAGCTTTTGGTCAATCTCCGGGTGCCTGCTCAAATAATCTCCCAGGCTTTTAGCCACTATTTCCCCTTGTGAAACAATCTTAATATTTGTCGGAACAAAATGCCGGATCTTCTCTATCAACAATGGATAATGGGTGCAGGCTAATAACAATGTATCGATTTGTCCTGATTGATCCATTATGTTATTGATATGCCGTTTTACAAAATAATCTGCACCATGCATATTGTGTTCATTATTTTCTACCAACGGAACCCACATAGGGCAAGCTTCCTGGTAAACTTTAATATCAGGATAAAATTTCTCTATCTCGATCGGGTAACTATTAGATTGCACTGTACCGGTTGTACCCAACACTCCAATATGATTTGTATCGGTGATCTGCCCGATTATTTCTGTAGTTGGCCTGATCACTCCCAACACTCTTTTACCAGGAGCCATCTTTTCCAGGTCATTTTGCTGAATCGTTCTTAATGCTTTTGCTGAAGCAGTATTGCAAGCCAGTATCACCAAAGGGCACCCCTGATCAAAAAACCATTTTACACATTGCAGCGTGTACTCATACACGGTATCAAAACTTCTGGGGCCATAAGGAGCACGGGCATTATCTCCCAAATACATATAATCGTATGCTGGTAAGGCTTTTACTATTTCTTTTAAAACAGTAAGTCCGCCATAGCCGCTATCAAAAACTCCTATTGGTCCTTTGTCTGTCATAATTCAAAAATAAACTTAAATAAAATATCTGCTAAATAAAAAACCATCCCTGTTCCGGGATGGTTAATATAAAAATTAATTAATTACTTTATTGGCCGGCTCCCTGTGCTGGCGCTTTTTTTACAGGATCTTTAATACCCAATTTCTTTTTTACCAAAGGAAGAATATCATCTGCCGGAGGCATAACAATTAATGTATTAGCATCTAAGATATAAGCATAACCATTTTCTTTAGCTACCGCTTTAATATTATCGATCGCTTTAGTACGGATCGGTGCAACTAAAACCTGTTGTTTATCGCCGATCATTTGTTGCATTGTTTGATTCCAACCTTGTACTTTTTGGTACAATGCATATAGTGCATTTCTTCTTAATTCTTTTTGAGCATCATTCAATTTTATAGAATCTTTTATGAAAAGACTATCCTTTTCATTTAGTTCTAATAAATATTCATTTCCTTGGTCTTGTAAAGCTGCCTGGTAAGATTGTAAAGCAGAATCTGCTGCTCTAGCTTCAGGCATCACTGAAATTAAATCTTCTGTGCTTATATAACCGATCTTATTTTGTGCTGTTCCTTTAGTCGAAAATCCAAAAATTGCAACCCCAATTGCTAATACTGTAAATAGTTTTTTCATTGTTCTTTTTTAAAATGTTTATGCTTGTATAGTTTGTTTTTCTGAACCATTGGCTGCTTCGCCAATTTATTTTATAATTTATTTAACACCCAAAAATTTCAAAACGTCATCGCTACGGTCAAGTTTTGGGTCGGCAAATATAACAGTAATTCCTTCACTTTTATCTAAAATAAAATCGAAAGATTTCTCCACTGCCAGTTTCTGGATAGCGTTGTAAACCTTGTCTTGTATAGGTTTTATAAGTTCCTGTCTTTTCTTGAACAGGTCACCTTCAAAACCAAAACGTTTTTTTTGCAGGTCTCTTAAATTCTTTTTCCCTGTTGAATAATTCGTCTTCTCTTTTCTTTTTCAAATCATCTGGCAACATAATCTGTTCAGCATCATAATCTTTATACATCTTATCAAGCGTAGTTTGCTTGTTATCGATCTCTTGCTGCCATTGCTGACTGAACTGATCTAATTTATTTTGTGACTCTTTGTATTCCGGTAATTTTTCCAATATATATTTTGAATCAATTACAGCATAACGTTGTGCATTAGTATATAAAGCAGCAAGCAAAAAGCAGAATGCAATAAATAATGTTTTTTTCATTGTATGATTTTTACTGATCAAAATTATTCAGGTTCCTGACCTAACATAAAGGTAAATTTAAAAGCGCTTTTAATTGGTTCGCCGGCTTTTATTCTATCAAGCCCTATGCCATAATCAAAGCCTAATAAACCAAACATTGGAAGGAAGAATCTCATACCAACACCTGCAGAACGACGTAATTTAAATGGATTGTAATCTTTGAATTTGTACCAACCATTGGCTGCTTCAAAAAATGTCAATCCATAGATTGTACTGCTTGGATTGGTACTGAATGGATACCTGACTTCCAAAGTATATTTATTGAAAATAGTAAAAAATTCTGATGGGGTAATATTGTCAGGATTTATTTTAGGGTTAGATGATGAATAAACCGGATAACCTCTTTGTGCAATGATATCATACCCCAATAAAGCAAAGTTGTTGCTCAACCCTGCATCACCTAACTGAAATCTTTCAAAGGGTGATACTTCTTTTTCCTGGTTGTACTTTCCAATGAACCCGAATTTAGCTGCAGCTTTTAAAATTAGCTGTTTACTCTTATCTGCGCCATGCCCCATTCCTAGTGGCACATAATATTCTCCATTAAAACGCCATTTATGAAATTCGGGGAATTTATATGGATTATCCGAAGGACCTGTAATTCCCATTAATGAATAAGGCAAAGTGAATTGTCCGCTTACTAAAAAATTAGAACCTCCGGTTGGGAAGATAGGATTACCCTGTGTTGCACTACGAGCCAATGCCACTTTTAAACTGATATTAGTAGAAGTACCATTGCTGATGCCTTTGAAAATATTTGAATAATTTTTCAGTTTATACTGTTGCAAATTAAACGCATAAATTAAAGAGAAGTAGTCATCCGGCCATTTCAATTGTTTACCCAATGAAACTCCTATACCCACTGTTTTTATGAAAGAAGTATCTCCGCAAGATCTGCAATAAGAACCGGTTGTAGGATCATATGCATTTGCATATTTAGTATTAAAATAACTTACTGTAAATGCATTACGTTTTTTTCCGCCTAACCATGGTTCTGTAAAAGAGAAATTATAAGAACGATATGCTTTACCGTTAGATTGAACCCTTGCACTCAGTTTTTGCCCGTCACCCGATGGTAAAGGATCCCAGGTAGATTTTTTGAGAATATTATTAATGGAAAAATTATTAAAAGTAATCCCCAATGTTCCGGTCAAACCAATTCCTCCGCCAAAACCGGCTGATAACTCCAGCTGGTCATTTGATTTTTCTTCCACTCCCCAATTAATATCTACCGTTCCATTATCTGCATTCGGTACAATGTTAGGCGTTGTTTTTTCAGGATTAAAAAATCCTAATTGCCCTAACTCCCTTTGTGTACGTATAATATCAGCACGGCTGAATTTTTCTCCGGGTATTGTTCTTAGTTCTCTGCGAACAACATAATCTTTTGTCTTGTCATTTCCGGTAATATCTATCTTGCCAATCGTGGCTTGAGGGCCTTCCATTATTTTTACTTCGAAATCGATCGTGTCATTGTAAACAGATGTTTCTACGGGATCGATTCGGAAAAATAAATACCCATCATCCATATATAAACTACTGATATCACCACCTTCAGGAGATAATTGCTTACCTAATCTTTTGTTCAGCAGATCAACATTATAAACATCCCCTTTTCTTATTCCTAACAAAACATTCAATACAGAATCAGAATATTTTGTATTTCCTCTCCAAACAATATCACCAAAATAATATTGACGTCCTTCTTTTACTTTTACATGAATATCTACATTCCCCTTTGTATTGTATACTGCAGTATCTCCCAATATAACAGCATCCCTATACCCCTGAGCATTATAATAATTTAAAAGTGTTTCTTTATCTTCTTCATGTTTTGTTTGATTAAACTTAGAAGAACTGAAAAGTTTAAACCTGAAATAAGGGTCAAGCAATTGCTTTGTTTTTGAGAGAGTTAAAAAACCGAAGTCGCTCAAATATTGTTTAAAAGTTAATTTCGAATTTTTATTAGGTCCATAAGGACTTTCATATTTTGGAGGATAAAGTGTAAAGCGACTCATCTCCTTAGTACCCTTCATTTGCTTTTTCAACTTAGCGTCAGGTACATTATCATTGCCATAAAAGTTAAGAGAGTTTACTTTTACCTTATTTCCTTTATTGATGTAAAATGTTAGTGATACAGTATTGGTAGGCGTTGTAACCGCTTCTTCTTTTATCTCTACCGTTACATTCCTGTAAGATTTATCCATGTAATGCTGTTTAATAATATCTACAGCAGTTAACTTCATATTTTCTGTAACAACCCTGTCTTTAGAAAGCCCGATCTTTCCTTCAAGATCGTCCTGCTCTCCTTTTTTAATTCCAATAAATTTAAAGTCGGATAATCTTGGCCTTTCGGTAACGGCTAGTTCAACAGTAATATCTCTGTCAACTAATTTTGTAATATAAACTTCTACGTCAGCAATAAGATTTTGTCTCCACAATTTTGAGATCGCTTTACTGAAAGCATCTGTTCCCGGGATCAGTACTTTATCTCCTACCGCTAATCCTGATATAGAAATGATAAGGTTTGGATCAAACGCCTGCGTTCCGGTTACTTCAATATTTGCAATGGTGTATTCTTTTGGAGTTTTTCCATTGAATATTTCCATCAACCTTGGGTCAACTGATATTGGTTGAGAGGTATCCGAAACATTGTGAGCCTTGGCTGATGTGCCGACAAAAAATAATATTGCTAGAAAGAAAGAGTTCCGGTAAATACGCTGCATCCAATTGGTTTTTTTAACGATCGGCAAATTAAGCCCAATAATGAAAACTATTTGTTAAACATCCTGTAATGCCCGTCCTATAAAAACGGCATCAAAAGGACTAATTATTTGTTACTTCTCCTTGTTTTATCTGCTCACCGGTCTTCCCAAACCGCCTTTCTCTTCCCTGGAAATCTATGATTGCTTCATACAGGTTTTCCTTACGGAAATCAGGCCATCTTGTATTGGTAAAATACAACTCTGCATATGCCAGCTGATATAATAAAAAGTTACTGATACGATATTCGCCACTCGTTCTGATCATCAGTTCCGGATCGGGAAACTCACTGGTAGAAAGGTATTGCTGTAAAGTAGATTGTGTAATATCTGTTGAATGTAATTTGCCGCTCTCCACATCTTCAACCAGGTGTTTAATGGCTGCAGTTATTTCCCAGCGGCTGCTGTAACTTAACGCCATGATCAGGTTTAACCCTGTATTAGCAGCAGTTTCTGCCAACGCCTCATTCAATTCATTTTTAGCAGAATCCGGTAACATACTCATATCACCGATAACATGTAATCTGATATTGTTTTTATTCAAAGTGGGCACTTCTTTACGGATGGTATCCACCAGCAATTCCATCAAGCCAGTGACTTCATACTCCGGCCTATCCCAATTTTCAGTACTAAAAGCATACAATGTCAAATATTCTATCCCTAACTCAGCGCTTCCTTCAACAATATTTCTTACACTTTCCACTCCATGAAAATGCCCGAAAAGCCTGTCCTGACCTTGTTCTTTTGCCCATCTGCCATTACCATCCATAATGATAGCAATATGGCGGGGCAAACGATTCGTATCTATGGTATCTTTTAAACTCATATTTCTATTGTGGCATCATGCCAAATCTAGGGTTGCAAAAGTAGTAAAATTTAGTTGGAATAAGGGTTTTGGGTAAAATTGTCCGCCTATTTATTAGTTAATATATTTCCAAAACTATTTAATAGTATCATTTAGGTAACTTTACGGTAATATTAAAACCCTTCACAAAGACCCAAGAAGTTTACTAATGAGTGAAAATTCTCAAATATTCATGGCAAAAACTGCCATCAAAGCGGCAGATCTGGAACACAGGCGAAAAATCAATTTCAATATTGGAAAATACAATGAGAAAGTACCTGAAGGTAAACAGCAGTTTGCAGATGTACATTTAGCAAGAGAAAGAGCCAAAAATGTAAAATGGCGTGCCATTGAAACATTAGATCAGCAATTGGAGGAATTTGAACTGAATTTTACAAAAAGAGGCGGAAAGGTAATTTGGGCGGAAGATGCTAATCAGGCAATTGAAGAAATTGTGGCAATCTGTAAGGAAAGAAATTGCAAGACGGTTGTAAAAAGCAAAAGCATGGTCACCGAGGAAATTCACCTTAATGATGCATTAGAAAAAAATGGCATAGAAAGTATTGAAACGGATCTTGGCGAATACATTCAACAGTTAGATGGAGAAGCGCCTTATCATATTGTAACTCCGGCCATGCATAAAAGCAAGGAAGATGTTGCCAGGTTATTCAGTCAGAAATTGGGGACAGGGCCCAATCTTACACCACAGGAATTAACGCTGGTTGCAAGAGATGTATTAAGAAAAAAATATACCCAGGCAGAAGTAGGTGTTACCGGTGCAAATTTTATCATCAGTGATATTGGAGGTATTGCTGTTACTGAAAATGAAGGCAATGCAAGATTAAGCTGCTCTTTTCCAAAAACACATATTGTAATTGTTGGTATAGAAAAAATGATCCCATCATTAACTGATCTCGGATTATTTTGGCCATTGCTTTCAACTTTTGGAACAGGACAAAAAGTTACTGTATACAATACTGTTGTTACAGGCCCGAAACAAGCCAACGAAATTGATGGCCCTGAAGAGATGTTTGTGATCTTATTGGATAATGGCAGAACAAATATTTTAAAGAACCCAAAAACCAGGGAAAGCCTGTATTGTATCAGGTGTGGCGCTTGTCTGAACGCCTGCCCGATCTATAAAAATATTGGCGGCCATGCATATGGTGCAACATATAGCGGACCAATCGGCAGTGTGATCACTCCACATTTAAGTGGAATGGAAGAATACAAACATTTAAGTTACGCCTCATCGTTATGTGGCAATTGTACAGAAGTATGTGCGGTTAAAATAAACCTGCATGAGCTGCTTTTAGAAAACAGAAAAGAAAGTGTGAAAGAAGGTTATACTACCATGACAGAAAAAATAGCCTGGAAGATGTGGAAAATAGCAAGCCTTAAAAGAGGTTTAATGAACATGGGTAGCGGCAATTTAAAAAATAAAGTGGTGAATGGTTTATTTAAAGGCTGGAAACAAAACAGAAGCGATCTGAATTTTAGCCAAAAAACTTTTAATGAAATGTGGAAGGATATGTACAATACAAAATAAATGGTATTAATTTATTCTCATAACACATCTGCACGCCTCTCCTATATCTGCTCCTTTATTTTTAAAGAATTAATGGGGGTAGATTTTTTGATCACAACACATATTACTTCTTTCAAAGAGCATACAGGCGTAAAAATAAATTACTCATCGAAACGTATTACTGAAAATGAGCTATTTATTAAAAGTACCGGCTTATTATTTGAAAAAGATATTAAAAAGCAAACAATAGACTGCTTTGAAACTCCCTTCTACAAAGCTTTTTATAAAACAGTGAATTCAGATATTGATTTTGATATTTTTGCCGCATCTTTTTATTTACTCAGCAGATACGAAGAATATTTACCTCATACTAAAGATGAATATGGAAGATACGGCCACGAAAATTCTTTAGCATTTAAAGAAGGTTTTTTAAGTGTACCGTTAATAAATATTTGGGCAAAGGATCTTTCTTTTGTGATAAAGAAAAAATTTTCAATGTTCAATGCTCAATATTCAATGTTCAAGTTTATACCAACATATGATATTGATATTGCTTACTCATACAAGCACAAAGGTTTATTAAGAAATTTTGGAGGATTTTTTAAATCTCCCTCATTAAAAAGATTATTGGTTTTACTTCGGTTGCAAAAAGATCCGTTTGATACTTTTGATAGATTAGATACGTTACATCAACAATATAATTTGCAGCCAATTTATTTTTTCTTGCTGGCGCAAAAAAATGGCATGTACGATAAAAATATTTTACCCAACAGGAATGCCATGAAGTACCTGGTAAAAAATATTGCATCAAAATATTCTAGCGGCATCCACCCAAGCTGGCAAAGTGGCGATGAGGTTGCTTTGTTAAAGGGAGAAATAGAGATGTTGACAAAGTTGAGTGATAAAGAAACTGTACTATCCCGCCGGCACTATATTCGATTCAATTTACCAGAAGGTTATGACCGGCTGATCGACCATGGAATCACTGATGACTATACGATGGGATATGGCAGTACCAATGGTTTCAGAGCCTCAGTGGCTTCTTCTTTTTATTGGTTTGATCTTGCAAAAAATACTGAAACATCTTTACGCATTCATCCTTTTTGTTATATGGAAGCTAATAGTTTGTATGAGCAAAAACTTACTCCAACTCAGGCATTTGATGAGCTTATGTATTATCATGATATGTGCAAAGAAGTGAATGGCACACTGATCACCATCTGGCATAACCATTGCATTGGTAACGATAAATTTTTTGAAGGTTGGGGTAAAATGTATGAAAAATTTCTTGCAGAAATTGCTAAGTAATTTGTTTCCTGAAACTATTGTTTACAAGATAAACACCCAACAAAGCAACCAACCCTCCTATCATAATAAATGTTGTGATCTTTTCATCCAATGCAAAAGCTCCAAGCAATACAGCAACTATTGGATTGATATAAGCATACACCGAGGTAAGTGAAATAGGCAAATGTTTGAGAGCATAGATATATGCCACAAAAGTTGCAGTGGAACCAATCGTTATCAGATATATAATAGACCACCATGCTTTCGCAGGAATTTCTGTCAATGCAATTGCATCACCGCTAATATATGCATACCCTAAAAACACAGTACTCGAGATCATCATCTGAATCCCAATTCCAAAATAAGGATTGAAGCCTTCCGCATTTTTTTGAGTGAACAATGTCCCAAATGCCCATGTCACTGATGCTATCAATGAAAGAATAATTCCGAAACGAAAATCTGCAATAAAGAAATCATGTAAATGTTCGTAAAAAATAATACACACGCCTCCGAAACCCAGCAAAATTCCTATTAAGGCTTGCGCTGGTATTTTCTTTCCTTGAAACATAGTAATGATCACCAACCACAAAGGAAATATTGCTCCGATGATAGCCCCTAATCCACTGGGGATATATCTTACAGCCCAGATAACAAATCCATTGCTCATCATAAAATTTAAAATACTCATGATGAAAATGCTTCTCCATTGTCTACCTTGCGGAAGCGTTTCTTTTTTAAAAAGAAAAAATGAAACAAACATTACTCCTCCTAATAATTGACGGAAACCGATCATTTGCAAGGCAGGCATACTCGATACAGCGATCTTTGAAGCCAACCAGGTTGTACCCCAAAAAATGCTTACCCATCCAAGTGCAAAATATGCTTTGCCCACTGGGCTTTTGAAACGGTTACTCAATAAAATCTGATCGGAACTTATTTTCATTAATGATTCTCTTAAATAAGCGAAGTTAATGTTTATAGCACCGAAAGTATATTTAAACCAAACGCCATCCTCAAAAGAGGATGGCGTTTTAATCTAAATCTAAAAACTAATAACTACTAGGACTTGTTGTAATATTGGCCTGCTGGTAACTCACTATTCCATCTGTTCCGATGACCTCCTGGTAATAAATATTTTGTGGAGACAAATAATATTTTTGACCATTCTCTTCTACCACCTTACAATTTGCAGGCAGTGTTTGAATAATTCCATATGTTACTGACTGTGTTTGCTCCGGATCAACTGTTAACGGAATTTGATTGATATCATTATTGCTAATTACAGGTAACTGAGCCACTTCTGTATTATCTAACACACCATGTACACCAACTACAGTATATAATATTTCGTTGTTGGCATTATATTCCTCGGCATAAAAAGTTCCGGCATATTCATAATATTTTCTTCCATTTATTATTTCTGGTTTAGCCCCAGCCGGCAAGCTCGGAAGCTTTGCTCCCATAGGTGGTTGTATTACTTCATAATAATTTTGATATTGATTATAGAACACTCCATTATAGTAATAGTAAGGTTGATTATTTCTCCACTTAAATCTATAATAACCAACAGGCAATACGTTAATATGTATTCCGATCGGCGGCGCAATTACTTGAAAATAATTTCCATGAGGTCGGTAATAAACGCCATTATAATATTGGTAATTAAATCCACCAAAAACGATGTTGATATAAGGATGGTTTATACGATTGAATCTTTGTCCATAATAAGGAACACCTACGGTATAACGTGGAGGCCTATTATAATAATTGTTAACGATTACCGGACGATGGTAATTGTTTGGCCTGTTCACTGGTCTGTTGTAAATATTTGATGGCCTGGATTGCGTTGACCTGGCTGTAATATTATAATTATTTCTAGTATTTCTAGGAAGCTCTATATTTCGGGTCCTATCTCTGTAGGTAACATTTCTCTGTCTATCCGAATGATTACTGTTACGACTATTGCGCCTATCGCTTCCTCCATTAACAGATTGAGCTATTGAAAATGTTGTTGTTAACAAGCTTGCAAACAGTAGGATTGGTTTTGAAAGTATATTTTTCATTTTTATAATTTATAATGAAAAGACACTTTGTTGTCCTGAAAGTTTAATAACCGTTTGTTAAAAAATACATCGTTAACAATTAATGCTTAAAATGCCTTAGTCCCGTAATGACCATTGCTAGATTATTCTGCTTGCAATATTCAATGCTGTCATTATCTCTGATAGAACCGCCGGGCTGTATGAAAGAAGTAACGCCTGCAGCATGAGAAATTTTTACGCAATCATCAAACGGGAAGAATGCATCGCTTGCCAATACCGCTCCATTCAGATCAAAATTAAACTGTTTTGCTTTTTCTATAGATTGACGAAGGGAATCGATACGTGAAGTTTGTCCGCAACCTTTACCGATCAGTTGTTTGTTTTTTACTAAAGCGATGGAATTACTTTTTAGATGCTTGGCAATAATATTTGCGAAGGCAAGGTCTTCTTTTTCTGTTGCAGTTGTTTCTCTGCCACCAGTTTCTTTCCATTCTGTAAAATTACCCACATCGTTTTGTTGAGTTAATATCCCATTCAATACAGATTTATATTGATGTGTTGCAGTAAGCCCTGATTTTTGTTTTAATAAAATTCTATTCTTTTTTGTTTGTAAAATAGCTAACGCATCTGCATCAAATGATGGAGCGATCAACACTTCAAAGAAAATTTCATTGATAGCTTCTGCTGTTGCCTTATCTACTGCAGCATTACAAACCAATACCCCACCGAATGCACTTTCGGGATCTCCTGCTAGTGCTGCATCCCAGCTTTCTTTCAATGTTGTTCTTTGTGCAATACCGCAAACATTGGTGTGTTTGATAATTGCAAATGTTGTAGTAGTAAATTCAGAAATGATTTGCACTGCAGCATCAACATCTACCAAATTATTATACGATAATTCTTTGCCGTGCAGTTTATCAAATATTTCATTTTGATTGCCATAGAAAATTCCTTGCTGGTGAGGATTCTCTCCATAACGCAAAATTGATTTTTCTTTATTGAAAGGATTATCAAAATTGGTTTGATTAAAATAGTTAGAGATCGCAAGATCATATCCTGTGCAAACATCAAAAGCTTTAATAGCAAATGTTCTGCGTTGGTCTAAACTTGTTTCGCCATTTTGTGATTTTAAAATTTCTTCTAATAGACTATAATCTTTTTTTGCAGCAACAACTACCACATCTTTATGATTCTTTGCAGCAGCACGTATCATTGATGGGCCTCCAATATCTATTTTCTCAATAATTAATTTTTCGTCGCTTGTAGAAGCAACAGTTTCCTCAAACGGATATAGATCAACAATTACCAGATCAATCTCAGGAATACTGAATTGTTTCATCTCATCAACATGTTGTGCATCATCTCTTTTACCCAAGATGCCACCGAACACAGCAGGATGTAATGTCTTTACTCTTCCCCCAAGAATAGATGGATAAGTAGTTAATGACTCAACAGGCACACAAGAAATGTTTAGATCTTCAATGAATTTTTGTGTGCCGCCGGTAGAATAAATTGTAACACCAAGCTTGCTTAACTCTTGTACAATATTTTCTAAACCATCTTTGTAAAAAACTGAAATTAACGCTGACTGTATCTTTTTTTGCATGTTGTGTGAGGTGATTATAACTCCAAAATGAATGCTCCTTGTTGTGGAACTGAATAATTTTGCAAATGTAATCCTTCGCAATCTTTTTTCCATTTTTCAATTTTCCACAAACTATTAGACGCATCAAAAATAATTTGCTTGCAGTTGAAAACGCTTGCCAGTTGTGGAATGTAGAGCTTGGGGCTTTTTGAAATAATTATTATATCAACATTAATTTTTTCTTTAGGTTCCTCAAAAGAAATGGGATGATCGATCAATAAAATCTTTTTACTACCGAATTGATAGAATAAATCTTGAGCGGTGAAAATATTTTTTATAGAATCAACTTGCTTATTCAACTGCATTTGTATTCTGCCGGGTTTTAAATGAAAATTTTGCAGCATCCCATCAACTAATAAAGCGGAATCTCCAACAAATTGATAATTATTTCCATCAATGAAATCTATTGCCTGGTGTTGTGGCACATTATATACAATTAATTTGCGTTGACTGGCTATCTGCCATTTACCATACACTTGTGCAATGGTGAATGCCAACAAACTAAATAAAGATATTTTTAATAATAGTTTATTCTTATTCAGTAGCCATACAGCTACTCCTATTACAACTATATATAATAACCAAGTAGTAAAAGCAGTTGCAGGAATTCTATCCCATACTGCAAAGGACACATCGTTCACCATAAGAATAACTTTATTCATCAGCCAAACCAACCATGCAACAGCTTTGCCTAAATAGGCTCCAACAAATGGGATCCATGCAAATGCTACTAATGCTATCTCTGCAAATAATATGATAGTAGATAATGGCACCGCAATAATATTGGTGATCAAAAACAAATTAGGAAATTGATGAAAATAATAAATGCAGATTGGAAAGGTCAATACTTGTGCGGCAAGTGATACAGCAACTAGTTGCCAAACTTTATCAATCCATTTATTTTTTACATAGATTAAATTATAAATTGGTTTTTGAAAAATAATAATTCCTACAACAGCAAAATAGGATAATTGAAATCCCACATCCCATAAATAATATGGATTGTAACAAAGCATTACAAATGCCGATGCTGCTAAAGAATTATAAATAGATGATTGTCTGAAAAAAGTTTTTCCAACAGTGATAAAACTAAACATTACTGCAGACCGTAAAACTGATGCAGAGCCTCCTGTTAGAATAGAGAACAGCCACAAGCAACCTAAGATCAGAACAACTTGTGTGATTTTTGATTTCTTTATCAATGGTGTTCTTGCAAAGATCCACACCAACATTACATATATCAAACCCAGGTGCATACCAGAGATTGCGATGATGTGCACTACACCTGTATTACTATACGCCTGCACAAGATCTTTATCCAGATCATTTGTATAGCCGATTAGTAAAGCTTCAGCTATTCCTAATTCATCAGTATTAGCACCAACAGTTTTTTCAAGCGTAGATAAAATCTTATCTCTTGCAGAAAATATAAATTGGTTGAACCAATTAACTCTTGTCTCTTTCAACTTGACCCAATCTTTCTCTTTTAAAAATACATTATGAAATGTTTGTTGAAATGCAGAATAGCGTTCATAATTAAACGCTCCTGGATTACCCGAATTTTTTATGGCCTGCAATTTTTTACTTATCAAAATTTTATCGCCATAATGCAATTGCCCAACTGCTGAGTCTTTGGAAAAATACAACAACATCTTTCCGTTGCCATTTATAACAGAATCATTCCTGATCATTGATTCTATATAACCATCTACTTTAAAGGATTTTGTTTTTTCTACAATAGGCTCATTGATCCTTACAACAAGCCAATCGTTTTCTTTATAATAATTGCCATACCAATCGCTATTTATTCTGCAATCATTTTTCCAGATCAGTAACATACCAAAGCATATCAATAATAAATTCAAGAGCAACCCTTGCAATGAGCTTAGTTTAAATTTAACCGACAATGGCAAGAATGAAAACGTGATAAAAGCAATTAAAAAACTACCTGCAATAACCGAAATCAATAAAATGTTTATTTGTAAATACCACTGCAGAATAATTCCTGCAATCACTGGTAGAAGTAGCCTGAGAAATGGAGCCGCCTTCCAAATGGGTATGCTAAATTTCTTCATGATGATGTTATTTTAATTTCTAACAATCGATCATAGGAAGGCTTATGTAATATAATATTTTTACCTCATAAATATCGAAGGAAAAAACATTTTCCAAAAATTCAATAGCTTAAAAGCATTCAGGCCAGTATGGCCGCCAATCTGGTAGCCCCAAATTTTCATATATACCTTAAGCCCCAGCGGGGCGGCATTTCTAACTCATAAAACATTAATCATAAAACTCAAACATATATTTATCATCATATTCCACTTCAAAATCTTCGAGCATTTTTTTATATTCTTCATTAAATGTTTTGGTTTTATGATGCTCCTCTTGATTCATAATATAATTTATCACATTATTTCTCTGGCTTTTTGAATATGAAAATGCACCATAACCTGATTGCCACTGAAATTTTTCTTTTACAAACCCCTGTTCATTGATCCATTTACTACTGTTTGCTTTTACGATGCTCATAAAATCTGCAATGCTGGTAGTCATTGGTAAGCCAAAAAAAATATGTACATGATCTTTCCAACCGCCAACTGCCAAAGACTTAGCACCTGTACCTGTGATAATACCTGAAATATATTTATGCAAATCATCCCGCCAATTATTTGTAATTAAATTTTCTCTGCCTTTTACTGTGAAGACAGCATGAATATAAACCTGTGAATATGTATTGGCCATAATATATTGGATTGAAAATGCCGCCCCTTCGGGGCTTATCCTAAATTACGATCTTATTTTCTACCAAAAAAATGCCCCGATGGGGCAATGGAGTTTATTATAAAGTTAAATAGTAGTACTAACGATGAACGGATTGCGACGCAAGGATGATGCCATGAAAAACTAAAGCTGGTAACAAAAAAATCTATTTCATCTGCTTCTTAATCATCTCCGTAAACACCAAAGCAGCTTTTTTTCGATAGCTTTCTTTCGGCCATGTAATAGAAGCCTGGCTCACAATATTCAACCCTTTTATAGGTACTGTCTTCAATGTATGTCTCCCCTTAACGGCAGCAACGGTCATAACTGTGCACCAGTTGCCGGTCTCTACCAGTTGCAGCAATACATTAATATCATTGAGTTCCATTTTTATATTCGGCTGAATATTATTTTGCAGCAACACTTCATTCAAAAAATGTCGGGTATGAAAACCTGTGGACGGAAGCACCAAAGGAATATCCTTCAGATCTTTAATGTTGATCGAGGTTTTCTTTGATAAAATATTGGAGGGATGAACACCCAATACTAAAGGAGATTCGTACAATCGTTGAGAAATAAACTTCTCGTTATCCTGCAATTCAAGGAACGACAATAAAAAATCAACTTTCGCTGATTTCAATTTATCCAGCAGATCTTCAGATGTACCAAATTCAACGATCAGTTTTACATCCGGGTATTGTTCTGAAAATTGCAACAACACCGGCGTCAATAAAGCTGATAATCCATAGGTAACCCCGATGATGAGCTCCCCAGTCTTCAACCCTTTCAGATCATGTATAATATCCTTTCCACTTTCCGAATCTACTAATGTTTGTCTTGCGTAAGGTAAAAACAAAGCACCTGCTTCTGTGAGGTGCACCCGCTTACCGATCCTGTCAAACAATGGAATTCCCAATTCATCTTCTAACTGCTTGATCTGCTGCGATAAAGTACTCTGACTGATATATAATGTATGTGCCGCTTCAGTAAAATTGAGCAGTTCGGCTGAACGGGTAAAATATCTAAGTTGGCGAAGTTCCATGATCGATCGGTTTTATCAATGATTATGATAGAAAAATACGGTTTTACAAATTTAGGAATTAAAATATATTTGTGCTCCAATTAGCAATTGATATTATGCAATTGCTGGTTTAATCAGTATTTTTGATACCCCTAATACAAAAAATTATGAGCAGTACTTTATTCGACAAGGTTTGGGATTCCCACGTTGTCCGTAAAATTGAAGATGGCCCGGATGTATTATTGATCGACCGCCATTTTATCCATGAAGTAACAAGTCCGGTGGCTTTTGTTGGATTAGAAAGCAGAAACCTTGGTGTAATGTTTCCAGAGCGTACGTTCGCAACAGCGGATCACAACACCCCAACCATCAACCAGCATTTACCGGTAAAAGATCCGTTATCTGCCAATCAATTAAATGCGTTAGAGACCAACTCTGCTAAATATGGTATTTCACATTGGGGTTTAGGAAATCCTAAAAATGGTATCGTACACGTAGTTGGACCAGAAAATGGTATCACACTTCCGGGTATGACGATCGTTTGTGGTGACTCACACACTTCTACTCATGGTGCATTTGGTTGTATCGCTTTCGGTATCGGTACTTCAGAAGTTGAGATGGTTTTATCTTCTCAATGTATCATGCAGCCGAAGCCTAAAAAAATGCGTATAACCATCAACGGTAAATTAGGCAAAGGTGTTTTACCAAAAGATGTTCCTTTATATATATTATCACAGATCAGTGCAAGTGGCGCAACCGGTTATTTCATTGAATTTGCCGGAGATGTTTTTGAGAACATGAGCATGGAAGGAAGAATGACTGTTTGTAATTTATCTATTGAAATGGGTGCCCGTGGTGGTATGATCGCTCCTGATGAAACTACTTTCAATTATTTAAAAGGAAAAGATCTTACACCAAAAGGTGAAGCATGGGATAAAGCTTTAGCATATTGGAAAACATTGAAAACAGACGCTGATGCAACATTCGATTACGAATTAACTTACAACGCTGCAGACATCGAACCACAAATTACTTATGGTACTAACCCAGGTTTAGGAACCGGTATCAGCAAACATATTCCAATGGCTGCTGATGTTCAGGATGGTGCTGCTTCTTATAAAAAATCGTTGGAGTATATGGGATTTGCTGAAGATGAATCTATCCTTGGTAAAAAGATCGATTATGTTTTCTTAGGTAGCTGTACCAACGGACGCATCGAAGATTTCAGAGCTTTTGCATCTATAGTAAAAGGAAGAAAAAAAGCCGACAACATCACTGCATGGTTAGTTCCGGGTTCACATGTTGTAGAATCTCAAATTAAGGAAGAAGGTATTTTAGATATTTTGAATGAAGCTGGGTTTGAATTACGCCAGCCTGGTTGTTCGGCATGTTTGGCAATGAACGATGATAAAGTTCCTGCCGGCAAATACGCTGTAAGCACCAGTAACAGAAACTTCGAAGGTCGTCAGGGCCCTAACAGTCGTACGTTGTTGGCTAGTCCTTATGTGGCTGCCGCTGCTGCTGTAACGGGTGTAGTAACGGATCCGAGAGAGTTGCTTGTTTAGGGCTTTCGGCTACGGCAAATGACTACGGCTTGAAGAGAATACTAATAAAAGAAAATAATAAAATTAACCAAACCGAAGCCAATAAAGAAAGACCTCAGTCAAAAAGATGAGAGATTTCAGAAAGTACGAAGCATGGCAATTAAGTCATAAGTTGGTTTTGGAAATTTATTTGTTGACTAAAGATTTCCCAGCTGAAGAAAAATTCGGATTGACTTCACAGATCAGAAGATCAAGTGCTTCAATACCGACAAATTTTGCTGAAGGATCATCAAAAACAAGCGAAAAAAATTTTACAAGATTTATTGATATAGCATTAGGTTCAGCAACAGAAGTAGATTATCAATTAGAATTAAGTAAAGACTTAAAATATATTAGTGAAGAGAAATTTTTAGACTTGAACAACAAAATAATTTCAATTAAAAAAATGCTCTTTGCCTTAAGACAAAAAATATTAAAAGACATTAATAACAATAAAACGCAATAAGCAGTCGCCAAAAGCCGCAGCCAAAAGCAAATCATTAAAAGACGTTAACAATAAAATGTAAACACGCTGTAGCCAAAAGCCGCAGCCAAAAGCAAAATTATGGCTTACGATAAATTCACAGTACTACGTTCAACTGCAGTTCCTTTACCAATCGAGAATGTAGATACCGATCAAATCATCCCTGCAAGATTTTTAAAAGCAACCAAACGTGAAGGTTTTGGTGATAATCTTTTTAGAGACTGGCGCTATAACGGTGACGATACTCCGAAAAAAGATTTCGTTCTAAACAACCCAATCTACTCAGGTAAAATTTTAGTAGGTGGTAAAAACTTTGGTAGCGGTAGTAGCCGTGAGCATGCTGCATGGGCTATTTACGATTACGGATTCCGTTGTGTAATATCAAGCTTCTTCGCTGATATCTTCAAAGGAAACTCTCTGAACATCGGTATTTTACCTGTAACAGTTACACCAGAATTCTTAGATAAAATTTTCAAAGCAATTGAAGCCGATCCAAAAGCTGAAATTGAAGTTGATCTGCCGGCACAAAAAGTAACTATAGTTGCAACAGGTGAAAGTGAAAGCTTTGCGATCAACACATACAAAAAACATAATTTAACTAATGGCTTTGATGATATCGATTATTTACAAGCCATGAAAGGAGAGATAAAAGCCTTCGCAGATAAAAGTTTGTACTAAGAAAATAGTACATCTAACAAAAGCTAATGAGACAGATTCAAATAATGGACACCACCCTCCGTGATGGAGAACAAACAAGTGGTGTATCCTTTTCATCATCAGAAAAATTAACCATAGCACAATTGCTGTTGACCGAAGTAAAGGTTGACAGAATTGAGATTGCTTCTGCAAGAGTTTCTGAAGGCGAGTTGGATGCTGTTAAAAAAATCACTTCATGGGCAGATAAGCAAGGCTTATTAGATAAAGTAGAAGTCCTCACTTTTGTAGATGGCGAAACCTCTGTAAACTGGATGATCGAAGCTGGCGCAAAAGTAATGAACCTGTTGACCAAAGGCTCTTTAAATCATCTTACACATCAATTAAAGAAAACACCTGAACAACATTTTAATGATGTGGCAAAAGTAATTGCATTAGCAAACAGCAAAGGTTTACAATGTAATGTTTATTTAGAAGATTGGAGTAATGGTATGCGTAACTCAAGAGAGTACGTTTTTCAATATTTAGATTTCTTATCTACTCAACCGGTTAAAAGAATTTTATTACCGGACACTTTAGGCGTATTAATTCCTTCTGAAACATTCGAATACGTTTCTGCAATAGTAAAAAAATACCCCTCCATACATTTTGATTTTCATGCGCACAATGATTACGATCTGAGTGTGGCAAATGTATTGGAAGCAGTAAAAGCAGGGGCGCATGGTTTACATCTAACAGTAAATGGTATGGGTGAAAGAGCGGGAAATGCACCACTGGCAAGTGTTATTGCTGTATTGAACGATTATCAAAAAGATGTAACAACAGGTGTTGAAGAGAAATCTTTGCATTCTGTAAGTAAACTAGTCGAAAACTTTTCCGGTTTCCGCATTTCTGTAAATAAGCCAATTGTTGGTGAAAATGTGTTCACGCAAACAGCGGGCATTCATGCCGACGGCGATAAAAAAAATCAACTCTACTTTAATGAATTGATGCCTGAGCGTTTCGGCAGAAAAAGAAAATATGCTTTAGGTAAAACATCCGGCAAGGCAAACATTGAAAATAATTTACAGCAACTGGGCATACAATTATCTGACGAAGATTTAAAGAAAGTAACACAGCGTATCATTGAATTAGGAGATAGAAAAGAAACGGTTACACAAGCAGATCTTCCTTATATATTATCAGATGTATTGGATGGTGCCACGCTTGCTGAAAAAGTTAAAGTAGAAAAATACATATTAACTGTTTCAAATGATCTGAAACCATATGCTACTATCAAAATAAAATTTGAAGATAATGGTTTACATGAGGCCAGTGCTGAAGGCGATGGTCAATACGATGCATTCATGAATGCACTTAAAAAAGTGTATGCAAAAAAGGACCTGGAACTTCCTTTACTAACGGATTACGTTGTACGCATTCCGCCGGGAGGAAAAACAGATGCACTTTGTGAAACGATCATTACCTGGAATTTGAAAGGAAGAGAATTTAAGACAAGAGGATTGGATTCTGATCAGACAATTGCAGCTATTAAGGCAACACAAAAAATGTTGAACTCTATCTAGGCCTTTGGCTGCAGCTTATGGCTACGGCTGAACTTTTAAAATTGGGATTTTTAAATATAATAATAGGTAAAAGCTGTAGCCAAAAGCCACAGCCGTAGCCACAAACACTTTCGAATGAAAAAACACATCGTCATCGTTCCGGGAGACGGAATCGGACAAGAAGTAACTGTTGTTGGTAAAAAAGTATTAGATAAAATCGCTGCAAAGTTTGGACATGAGTTCACTTATGATGAAGCATTGATCGGGCATGTGGCAATTGAAGCAACCGGCAATCCTTTACCTGATGAATCTCTTGAGAAAATGAGAAACTCAGATGCAGTATTATTTGGTGCAGTTGGCCATCCGAAATATGATAACGACCCTTCAGCAAAAGTTCGTCCTGAACAAGGCCTGTTGAAAATGCGTAAAGAGTTAGGGTTATATGCTAACCTTCGTCCTATAAAATTATTTGATGAATTATTAAGTGCGTCAAGTATCAAACCTGAAATATTAAAAGGTGCTGATATTTTATTCTTCCGTGAATTAACGGGTGATGTTTACTTCGGCGAAAGAGCAAGATCTGCTGATGGTAACACAGCTTACGATACAATGATCTACAGCAAATATGAAGTAGAACGTATTGCACGTAAAGCTTTTGATGCTGCAATGACAAGAGGCAAAAAACTAATGAGTGTAGATAAAGCAAACGTATTGGAAAGCAGTCGCTTGTGGAGAGAAACTATTTTAGAAGTTGCCAAAGAGTACCCTGAAGTTCAATTAGAGCATCAGTTCGTTGATGCAGCGGCCATGATACTAATTAAGGATCCTAAGCGTTTTGATGTAGTAGTTACAGGTAATTTGTTCGGAGATATCTTAACAGATGAAGCTTCGCAAATTGCAGGCTCCATGGGAATGTTAGCATCTGCTTCTATTGGTGATGGTACTGGTGTTTACGAACCAATCCACGGGTCTGGTCATGATATCACCGGTAAAGGCGTTGCAAATCCAATGGCTTCTGTTTTGTCGGCAGCATTATTATTAGATATTTCTTTCGGATTAAAAGCTGAAAGCGAAGCTGTTATCAATGCAATTGACCAGGTTTTAAAAGCAGGTTTCCGCACAAGAGATATTGCTGATGCAAATACACCTGCAGATAAAATTTTAGGAACAGATGCGATCGGTGAAGAAATTTTGAACAGGATTTAAATTTTAGATTATATTTAGGTAAGCGAAATATTCATGTTTATGAAATTGGCTCACCATTTACCAAAAAACACTTTATGAAACTCTTTGTAGCAGGACTTCCGTACGATTTAGATGACGCTGAATTGATGGAAATATTTGAAAAATGTGGAACCGTCATTTCTGCTAAAGTTGCAATGGACAGAGAAACCGGAACCAGTAAAGGATTCGGATTTGTAGAAATGGAAAACGATGACGAAGGGAAAGAAGCAATTGAATTATTGAATGATATTTCTTTAGGTAAAAAACCTCTTGTTGTAAAACAAGCTGAAGACCGTCCGGGTGGTGGAAGTAGCGGCGGAAGCAGACCTCCTTCAGGGGGTGGCGGCGGATACCGTGGTGGTGGAAGCGACAGAGGAAATAGCGGCGGCGGTGGAGGTTATCGTGGTGGTGGCAATGACAGAGGAAATAGCGGTGGAGGTGGATACCGTGGTGGTGGAAGTGATAGAGGAAATGGTGGAGGTGGTTATCGTGGTGGTGGTAATGACAGAGGCGGTGGAGGATATGGTAGCAGATAAAATTTATATAAAAAAGTGCCGATCAATTTCGGCACTTTTATTTTTAGCAATTTGATTATTTTTTATGACCTAACGGTCTTACCTTCTCTTCCAGTTCAATAATTTTCCCATTCGACATTTTAACATCATCCATACAGATCATAGAATCAGCTTTTCCTTTCATATCAGTATTGATCTGTTTATACCATAAGGACACATACTCTGATTTTTTATCTTTTGAAATAACGGACTCATAATCTTGCATAACGATCTTAATAGACGCAATCTCTTTCATATCATTAATAAACATTCTTTTTAGTGAATCTTTTGAAAGTTTTGTATCCATTCCAGGAACTTGCCAAACTACACTATCGGCAAACGGCTCAATTGCCTGCTCTACATTTTTTGTTTCAAACCCTTTTAATGATTTCAATACGATCGCTATATTCTTTTGGTCTCCTTTTTCCCAATAATCCGGTTCATGATTTAAAGGCAAGTAAGCATAATCAATTTTTTCAGAAGAAGAAGGATTCACAGCGGTAGAATCTCCTTTCGTTACTTCCGTTGACTCGGTATTGTTGTTACATTTTAATACAATAAATGCCACAACAGCAATTAACATTAATTTTTTCATACTTGATCAAGTTTAAAATGAATAAATAATGGTTTTGCAGAAATGGATGCTAAGCAGTAATGATGGGGAAAGGATCAATTATGAGTAAGGTAGCCTTTCTTTTTCGAAAATGCAATAGTTGGACAATTTTCAACTCAATTAAGGAATGTAAAGTAATTTGCAGCCTAACGCACTACACTATAAATGGCAGTTCCAGATAAAATACACACGTTTATTATTTCAACAGAAGAAAGCCTTTCAGGCAATTCCTTTATTTCCATCACACTGGGTAATTATAAAGGAACAGAAGAAGATCTGAAAAATATCTACATCAAAAAAACAGTCATTAAGTCGGAAGAGAAATTAAGTTTTACCTATCGCTATAAAACAAAAGATATTGTAAAGAATTTCGGCATTAAAGATGGTGCAATGAAAATAGAAGATTCACTACAAAAGGGCTTCAAATTCGCAACCTTATTTACTACTGATTTTGATATGATCATAGAACAACAGAAAAATGAAAATTATTTATTGAAGAAAATTGCTGCGTCAAAATCCGAGTTACCCTCTTTGAGCCATGATAAAATAAAAAATCATCCGATCACCGCTAAAGGAAAAACATATTTAACTGATCTAAAGATCACTGATGCCACAGGCAATGTATTCAAAGCTGCACAGGATAAATACAAACAGATCAACCACTACATTGAAATACTAAGTTCACTTTTAAAAGAACTTCCTGAAAAACCTTTATTGAATGTGGTTGATATGGGTTCTGGTAAAGGCTATCTCACTTTTGCTTTATACGATTATCTTACGAACGTATTAAATAGGCAAACAAAAATTACTGGTGTCGAATTCAGAAAAGACCTTGTAGATCTTTGTAATAATATTGCTGCAAAAAGTTCTTTTTCCAATTTACATTTTGAAGAAGGCTCTATTGAAAAATATGAAAACAATGCAATTGATATTTTAATTGCTTTACATGCCTGCGACACTGCAACAGATGATGCTATTGCAAAAGGTATTGCAGCGAATGCATCGTTAATTGTTGTAGCACCTTGTTGTCACAAACAAATTAGAAGAGAGATAGAAAAAAATAAACACACCAACGATATTGATTTTATTATCAAACACGGTATCTTCTTAGAGAGGCAAGCAGAAATGGTTACGGATGCCATACGTGCAATGGTATTAGAATACTTTGGCTACAAAACAAAAGTGTTTGAATTCATTACGGATGCACATACTCCTAAAAACATAATGATCGTTGGAATAAAAAATAAAGTTTCCATTGATAATAAAGAGGCGACGCTGCAAAAAATAAAAGATGCCAAAAAATATTTTGGTATTCAACAACATTATTTAGAAAAAGTAACAGCAATATAAATTCATTTAAGGCACTTGCTTTAAACGAAAAGTATGCATGTTGTTTGGGTTGCCTGCAACAGGAAAATTCTCCGTTGCATAAAGATACTCTCCCGTCATTGATACCATTTCCCAGATATCCGGCCTGTTATTTTCAATTGCAAATACTAATGTTTGTTTGTCATCCGAAATAAAATTCCATTTAACAGAATGACTAAGTCCAACTTCATCGACATAAGTTCCAGTACCATCTGCATTAAAAGTATATTCTAATTTGTCGTAATCTACACCGGTCGTATTGATACTATCACGAATATAACAGCCATATTTCCCTTTTATGACATTTCGCAATTGATCTAATTTCCATTTTTTTTGAACCAATGTTTTTTCCATTTTTGATTTCGAAACCCCTGCGGTTGTCTTGCAACTATTTACAAAAACGAAAAGCAATAATGATAGAGCAACTATAACAGTTTTATGCAATAATGATTTTCTCATGCCTGGTGATTTATTTTTGATTCAATTTACTAATAGATACTTAACTAAACCGTTAAAAAATATTATCCAATATTCTCAATGACATAGTTATTGTTATTCATTTCTACTTTATCTCCTTCTTTCAGTCCCAATAATTTCATTCCTAACGGAGATTGTGGAGAAAGAGAAACAACAACTATATCCTCAACAGTGATTTTTCCCAATGCAACACTCATAAATAAGTAGCCTTTATTTGTTTTGATAAGACTTCCATTTACGATGACCGGAGCAACTATTGTTGGATCTATTTTTTCCAACGCATTCTTTTGTGCTACTATTTCCTGCAATTGTGTCCGTTTATTTGCCTGCTCGATTTGAAGCATAGCTAAAGCTGTTTCATGTTTATCGCCGGCAGTGCTTTTGGTCTCATTCGCTCCACTTTCTTTCAGGTCTGCTAAAACCTGTTGCAATGATGTGACCTTATCATTTACCAGCTGCAAAAAGCGGTTATATATTTTTTCTTTTAAATCCATCGACTAATTGCTTCAAAATTACCGGAATATAACCTGCTTTTACCGATTTCGTAACCACATTTCCCGATACGGGACTGTTAAATGCAATTATTTTTATCTCTTTGCACTTCAACTTAAAACTAAAACAAAAAATAATGAGAATCAATGTGTTAAAAACTTCTTCTTTGGTGATAATAGGAGCATTATTATTTACATCATGTAAAAAAACTGAAACTATATACGAATTTTATACCGTTCCTTCTACCTATACATTTGATAATGTGGATTATAGCGAAGCTACTGCAAGAGTAAACATGTGGTCTGGTTTAACAGGCTATCTTGGAAAAGGGACTACCAGGCTTTTAAGTCAGGATACTGCAAACTATTTATGGAATAATACCAATGCTGCTTTTACATCTGAATTAATCGTTAATCTTCAAAATACAAAAGATGCTTTGAACGGTTCGGCGTTTAATCTTTCTGGCAAAGCTGCTGATGCTGCAAATTTTAAAAAACTGATCGATTCTGCTGTAAAAGTGAGCGAATTCAATGGCGGTGCTGCTTCTGATGGAGTTCCGGGTATATTACTAACTCCTACAAATGCAAAACGTTTATTTAACTATAGCGGAGTTGAATTCAATCAATTAGTAGCAAAAGGTTTGATGGGTTCATTACAAATGGCTGCTATTCTTGATCATTTAAACAAAGTTACCAGTGATGATAACAGCACAGTTATTGCCGGATCTGGTACGGCAATGCAACATGATTGGGATATGGCGTTTGGTTATGCTTCTTTCCCTAAAACCTATGATTCTTCTATAACTTATGCAAATACGGTTCTTGACAGACCTTTAGCTATCGGAGGTTATTACAGAGAAAGAGGAAGATTTATTCAGTCTGGGGGTAAAATATTCGAGGCTTTCCGTAAAGGCCGTGCTGCAATTGCTGCAAAAGATTACGAAACCCGTAATGCAGCAATCGCTACAATTAAAGAATATCTTGAAAAAACATTGGCTGCAGCTTGTTTTGAGTACGCTAATGTTGGTATAACCGGCGACGGATTGGCTAACAAATTCCATGGTTTATCTGAAGGAAAAGGATTCATTTTGGCTTTACAATATCGTCAGGCTGGTAGCGCATTAACTGCTGCAAACTATCAAAAATTGTTAGACATCTTCAATACGAATTTCTATACTCTGGTTGCAGATGCTAGTAATACTAAATTGAACGAAGCTAAGGCGATATTGACAGCTGCTTATGGTCAGCTCCAGCCTTAACAGTTCACTTAAGAATAAAATTTTACTTTTGGCAAGTTTTTGATAACCCTATCAAAACTTGCCATTGGTTTTAAAGGGATTTAATACAATTTATAAATACAGGTTATGAATACAAAGTTGAGGCTTATTGGTTTAGTGGTTACGGTGAGTGCTACTATTTTTTGGGGATGCACCAAAGATTCCGGCGGAAGCGGAACAGGTACTGATGCAAATAAGGATTTTAAGATCGCTATGCTGACTAATTATGCAGATAATATTATCACACCTGCATATACTGATCTGCAAAGTAAACTTGATCTTTTGAATACATCAGTTGACGCATTTCTTGCAGCGCCGTCTGTATCCACGCAAGCTGCTGTAAAAACCAGTTTTGAAAATGCTTACATAAGTTTTGAAAAAATTTCTGTGGCTAATTTCGGGCCGGCTTCTTCTTTATTATTAAATAATTATTCTAATACTTTTCCAGCGGTAAAAGAAAAAATAGAAGCTGGTATTTTATCCGGCACTTACAATTTTGCACAACCTGTAGTGTCAGATAGTATACAAGGATTTCCTACATTAGATTATCTTTTATTTTCTACGGATGCTATTACAAAATTTTCTGCAGGTGATGCAGCGAATCGTAAAAAATATGTACAGGATGTAATAGCAAGATTAAAAACTTTAACGACAAACACACTTAGCCAATGGAATGGAACTTACCGCACTACATTTGTTAATTCAACAAAAACAGATGTGGGCAGCTCTATCGGATATTTGATCAACCAGTTTGCTTATGAAATGGATGCATTGAAAGGCCCACGTATTGGCTGGCCTTATGGTAAGCAATCCGGCGGTATTGTTTTTGCAGATAAATGTGAAGCATATTACTCAGGTATCTCTGCTGAATTAGCTTTAGCAAATTTAACCAGTCTTAAAAATTATTATAAAGGCGGAAGCGGTAATGGTATTGATGATTATTTGATCTTATTAAATAAAACTCAATTGAATACTGATGTGTTGGCACAATTTGATAATGCAATAGCGGCAGTACAAGCTATTCCAAGCCCCATGTCAGATGCATTCACCAACAACAAAACTCAACTTGACGCAGCGTATATTGAAATACAAAAATTGCTGACTTTACTAAAAACAGATGTTGCTTCTGCAACTGCTGTTCGTATCAATTACCAGGATAGTGATGGTGATTAAAAAAATTAATTGTGCTTGATGCTATAACAAAAAAAAAATCAGCGAAGGTTTGTAAACCTGTTCACATTGCTCCACTAGTTACTTTCAGAGTAGCTTTTGGAGCAATGATGTTTATTAGCATTATGCGTTTTTGGCTAAAGGGATGGGTCACTGATCTGTATGTAAAACCAACTTTTTATTTTCCTTTTTTTAGCTGGGATTGGGTGAAGCCATTAGGTGACACAGGCATGCATGTATTGTTTGCGGTGATGGCCATTACTGCTTTATGTATTGCATTCGGATTGTTTTACAGGATCGCAATCATTTTATTTTTTCTTGTGTTTACTTATGTTGAACTGATCGACATTACCAATTACCTGAACCATTATTATTTTGTAAGTGTTATCAGTTTTTTAATGATATGGTTGCCGGCTAATAGGAATTATTCGCTGGATAGTATGATCAATCCTTCTATCAAACGAACACATATTCCTTTATGGATGATAGGAACTATACGCCTGCAATTAGCAATGGTGTATTTTTTTGCCGGCCTTGCCAAATTAAATTATGATTGGATGATGAATGCATTGCCAATGAAAATATGGCTCCCTGCAAAAACGCATTTGCCCATTGTTGGTCCATTTATGTATGAAGATTCGGTAGCATATTTTTTTAGTTGGTTCGGCGCTTTCTATGACCTTTTCATTGCACTCTTTTTGATGATACCTGCAACAAGGCCGCTGGCTTATGTATTTGTATTAGGCTTCCATATTGCTACTGCAATATTCTTCCCCGCCATTGGAATGTTCCCGTATATAATGATGGTTAGCAGCCTAGTATTCTTCAGCAGTGGCTTTCACCAAAAAATATGGGAATGGCTAAGCCGCACAAAAGATTCTGTTACCACTAACGTATATAACTACCCACGAATTACGGAAAAACTGCTCATAGTTTTATTAACCCTACATTTTATTGTACAGGTGATAGTACCTTTGCGGTTCATTTTTTACCCGGGGCATTTATTCTGGACAGAACAGGGTTATCGCTTTTCATGGAGAGTGATGCTGATGGAAAAATCGGGTAATACTTTCTTTACTGTGAAAGAACCAACAACGGGAAGAAAGTATGAAGTCAACAATGCCGAATACTTAACTCCCTTACAGGAAAAAATGGTGAGTACACAACCAGATATGATGATCTATTATGCTCATCACCTGGCGAAAAAATATTCGGAAAAAGGAATTGTTGATCCTGAAGTGTATGTTGAAAGTTATGTGGCACTGAATGGTAGAAGATCAAAATTATTTATAGATTCTACGGTAGACTTATCCAAAAAGAAAACTGGTTTTAATAATTACGATTGGATATTACCTTTTGAAAAATAGTCTGAATCAGGATTTGGAGGATTCAAGGATGAACAGGATTGCAGTATTATAATTAAAGTCATTTTGAATTTATAAGAAAGTGTAAGTTTTTGAGTTTAAATCCTGAAAATCTATTAATCCTGAAAATCCTGATTCAGACAAAGAAAGTTGAAGAAAGAAATAAAAGTATAAGTGAGTGACACAACGATGCTGAATAGAATTACAAAAGTTGGTGTCAAAAAAGAAAAAAATTATGAGGAAGTATATTTTACTATTGTTGATGGGATTTTTTAGCATAACGGTGACGCATGCCCAAAAAGATACTACAAGAAAGGCGATGGACACGGTGATCATTTCTAATTCGAATGACCAAGGGGCCGGCAAATTGAAACAAGTGGAAGGAACGGCGATCTATGCAGGAAAGAAAACCGAGGTGATCAACCTGGCGAATATCAATGCAAATACAGCAACCAATAATGCAAGACAAATTTATGGCCGTATCGTTGGTTTGAATATCTGGGAATATGATGGGGGTGGCTTGCAATTGGGTATTGGTGGTAGGGGCTTGAACCCTAGTCGCGTTTCAAATTTCAATACCCGTCAGAATGGCTATGACATTAGCGCAGATGCATTGGGCTATCCTGAAAGTTATTACGTGCCGCCAACAGAAGCATTGGAAAGAATTGAAATTGTTCGTGGTGCGGCAGGATTGCAATACGGTACACAGTTTGGGGGGATGATCAACTTTCAATTAAAGAAAGGGCCTGCAGATAAAAAAATAGAAGTTGTATCAAGACAAACAGTTGGCTCGTGGGGATTTTTTAATACATTTAATAGCATAGGCGGCACCGTTAAAAAATTAAATTACTATACTTTTTATCAATATAAAAAAGGTGATAGCTGGAGACCAAACAGTCATTACGACCAGCATGCTGCTTATCTGCATCTTGATTATGCATTAACCAAAAAATTAAAAGTAACCGGCGAATATTCTTATATGAATTACCTGGCGCAACAGCCCGGCGGACTTACTGATGAGCAATTTTATGAAGACCCATCTCAATCAGTAAGGCCAAGAAATTGGTTTAAAGTAAACTGGAATCTTATTAATCTATCTTTTGATTATGAGTTTAATAAGTACACCAAATTGAATATGCGTAATTATGCATTGCTTGCAAGCAGGGAAGCGTTGGGTATTTTAAATTATATTAATCGTGATGATCTGGGTGTAGGTTTTGCAAGAGATATGATGTCTGACAAATACAAAAATTTTAGTTCTGAAATTAGATTGCTGCATCAATACAAATTATTTAAAGGGCCAAAAAGTGTATTTTTAATTGGTACCCGTTTGTACAAAGGGCTAACCAAACGTTTCCAGGGAGATGCTGATAATGGCGCTGGGCCTGAATTTAAATTTGCCCCGGCAGAAGCAAATAAATCGGGGTATGATTTTCCCGGAGAAAATATTGCTGTTTTCTCAGAAAATATTTTTCAGATAAATGATAAATGGAGTGTTACGCCGGGTGCCCGTTTTGAATACATCAGTACCAAAGCTGATGGATATTTTACTACTAAAGTAGATCCGTATAGTCAACAAGTTATAAAAAATTATCAGCAATTGGAGAACAACCGTTCGTTTGTTTTCTTTGGTGTCGGAACCTCTTACAAATTATTGAGCGGTGTAGAATTGTATGCTAATATTTCGCAAAATTATCGTTCAGTAAATTTCAATGACATACGAGTAGTGAATTTTAATTCTAAAGTTGATCCGGCATTGAAAGATGAGAGAGGGTTCACAGCAGATATTGGCGTGAGAGGAAAAGTGCAGGACTGGTTATATTATGATGCCAGTTTATTTTTCTTAAAATATAATGACCGCATTGGATCAGTAAATACAAGAGATACAAATTTTATGTTTTATAGGCTTCGTAAAAATGTTGCTGATAGCCGTAATCTTGGGGTAGAAACTTTGGTAGAAGCGGATATATTAAAAGCAATTACGCAAGGCCGTTCTCCATATAAACTTTCCGTATACACAAATTTTTCAATTATTGATGCCCGTTACTATCACTCAAAAGATTCTTCCGTTCCCGATAGAAATTTAGTAGAGTTTGTTCCTCCTGTGTTATTCAGAACAGGTATTTCTTTTGGTAAAAAAACTTACAATATAACTTGGCAATATTCTTTTGTAGGCAAACAATACTCTGATGCTACCAATGCAGAGAGTACTCCTGCTGCGGTGGATGGCGTTGTACCTGCTTACAATGTAATGGATATCAGCTTGAGCTATAACTGGAGATGGGCCACTATTTTCGGTAGCATCAACAATGTTACTGATAGTAAATATTTTACCAGAAGAGCGGATGGTTATCCGGGCCCGGGAATTATTCCTTCGGATAAGAGGGGGTATTTTGTGACGTTGCAGATCAAGATCTAATCGATTTCTTTAGGCGAAATATTGATTTCTTTAGAACTACTTATATTAAATAATTGATTTTAAATCAGTTACACTACTCCTTGTGACCGGTGACTTACAGCAAACTGAATAATCATATTATTGATAGAAATTTATTTCGAAAAGGTCGGTGAATACACCGACCCAGTAATAAAAATTATTTTGATACCAGCATTAGTTTGAAGAAGTATATTATCATACTAATCTCTTACACAACGAACAGAACATCCGTAGCCTTTCCAATTACTCCATGCAGTTAAACTGCTAACATTATTCGTAAGCATCATAATGGTTGTTGTATTAAGGCTAATATTACTACTGCTCCACCAGGCGCCACTAATGCCCATTTTTGAAAACCAACTAGCTCCTACCGAAGGAAGATAACCTCCAGGCAATCCCGTAAAGCCACTACTATTTGTAGCGCCTGTATTGGGAGTTAACCAATGTGTTTCACCTGCTTCTTTCATAGCATTACCAGCAACAGCATCACCCCCTAAAGTAGTTGATAAGGTCGCCCATTCTGCATTTGTTGGAACATGCCATCCCGTAGGAGCCAAGCCCCTCGGATCTGTCACTGCATACCAACAGGCAGCCTGTTTCCGGATGATTAATCTCTGATGCATCTTACAGAAAAGCCATTATTTGCATTAAAGTTGAGATAAAAAACATTTCCCAGGTCAATTTCCACCGTATAAGGATAGATAATTCCTTCATAAGTCGTTGGAGTAGCACTCCACCAACGGCCTTGAACACCAATTCCATTGAACTTTCCATATAACGAACCGCTGGGCAGAGCTGTAAAGCCTGTACTGTTATTAGCTCCGGGATTAGTTGTCCAATGTGTTGTTCCTTCTTCTCTCACCGCATCCGATTTAGCAGCAGAAGATCCTCCCACGCAATTAAAAATTGATAGTAATTCATTTATCTCCGGAACATGCCAACCTAAAGGGGCAAATCCTCTAGGATCAGTAACGGCATACCAATTATATAATTTACCATAAGTAGCAGCATAGCTGGCCGAATCATTATTATACCAGCACCAGGCACCGGTTGTTAGATTTCCCCATGTAGCAGAATCCGTTACATGTTGTATTGGATCTCCGTTTCGATAAGTGCTTATATCCATGTTTTTTTGCATCCACACCTTATCACAAATAATAGCACTTGGGGGTATTGCTACAGAAGTATTAATAATAATTTCATTACCATACGCCGTGCCAACTATAGTTGTAGCATACGCCCTGATGTAATAAGTTGTATTCGCTATTAATCCGCTAATATTACTGGTATATTTTGTTATCCCTGTTCCGGCGTTAATAAAATTGCTGGCAAGTGTTGGAGAAGGACTTGTACCCCAAACAATTCCTTTTGCAAGAACAGGCTTTCCTCCATCATTTGTTATGTTGCCACCAGAGGTTGCTGTTGAGTTATCATTAGATATAAACCAGGTTTTAACTGTAGGTAGTATAGGATTCCCCGTTGTAAAACTTACCTGATTTCCATAAGATAATCCCACGCTGTTAACTGCATAGGCTCTTAAATAATAAGTTGTATTTGCAGAAAGACCTGTTAAGCTATCAGTAAAATATCCTTTTCCGCTTCCCGATATTATTTTATTGTTTGATATAGTGGGGCTGGATGTTGTACTCCAAACAAATCCTCTTTCACTAATCGATCTATCATTATTAGCAGCAATGATGTTTCCACTGGCTTTGGCATAATTATACCCGATAATGGAAACATTATCTGTAGATAAAATTGGCGTTCCAAAATTGCATATTGTGTTGATTTCACCTTTTACACATCGAACACTTAAGGCGAAATTTTTATTTTTAGATAGTTGAGTATAGTCTGAGCTATTATACAAATTATCAAAGCCTACATATACTTCCCAAAAAGCTGCTTTGTCTATATTTATTTCTGTGGAAGCCCACATTGCACAGTCAGTCAGATAAGAAGTATATGGAATATATCCTTTGGTTGTATAATATATTCTATCCCAGGTATTATTAGCACCATCTGCAGAGAAATAACTCCCGCTGCCAATTGCTGTAAAGCCACTACTGTTAGTTGCTCCTGTATTTGGGGATATAAAAGTCGTGCTGGGACTTTGAAAATGCTGAGTGCCTACTTCTTTCATAGCTGCGCCAGCAATGGCCTTACCTCCTAAACAATTGGAAAGTAATGTCCATTCAGAATCACAAGGAATATGCCAGCCAAATGGAGCTAAGCCTCTGGGGTCATTTACTGCATACCAATTATAATATTTGCCATATTCATTACCGATAGTATTAGTGGGGGAAAAATTATAATAACACCATGCGCCAGTCTTTATCGTATCCCATTGTGCTTTGTTAGTTACTTGAGGTATGATGTCTCCATTTCTGTAAGCTGTTACGTCTAGATTTTTATTGGTCCATTCTTGATTACAAATAACAACTGAAGAAAGCTGTATAGATCCATTAGTAAGATTTCCTGAAACTATAAAGTTGGCACCAGTTGCTATAATTAAAGTGGCCCCTTGCAAAATAGTTTGTGACACATCCAATACACAGGAGTCTCCTGGGGCACAAGCAATATTAATAGTTGATCCGCTTGGTAATATGGAAGGAGGAATAGTATTACTAGCCCAGTTATTTGAATTACTCCAATAGCCATTTCCAGTAAATGTATACGTTTGTGATAACCCTGTTTTCATGGAGATCAAAGCAATAAGCAAGAAAAAATATTTTTTCATAATAGATATTTATCAAAAAGATAAATTGACCTTAAATCTAGGCATTTTATTTGATAAATAAGCTCGTCTTGGTATGTGTCACACTAACCATTTACATAATCAACCGCTTAAATAAAAGTTCCATAATGGTATACGGTACAAGTGAGTGATCCTTCGTTCCTCAGGATAAACTCCACGATGCTGCCATGAAAAACAAATGCTCGTTACAAAAAAATAAAAGCCCCGTTAAAAACGAGGCTTTCTTTATTAGAGTTTAAAACATTATTTACTCAAATGCATACTTCTTTCTTTATACAAAGTTCTGAAGTATGGATCACGAAGATCTTTGATAAAGCGTATAGCCTCACCCGTACTTTTCATTTCCGGGCCAAGCTCTTTGTTTACACCAGGGAACTTATTGAAAGAGAAAACAGGTTCTTTAATGGCAAAACCTGTCATCTTTTTCTCAAATGTGAAGTCTTTTAATTTAGCAGCACCTAACATTACTTTAGTAGCAATGTTTAAATAAGGAATTTGATATGCCTTCGCAATGAACGGTGTAGTACGGCTAGCACGTGGGTTGGCTTCTATCACAAACACATTACCATCTTTAATAGCAAACTGAATATTGATCAAGCCTTTTATTTTTAAAGTACGTGCAATCTTCTCTGCATATTCTTCCATTGTGTGAACGATGAGTGGAGATAAATTGAATTGAGGTAATACTGCATTACTATCACCGCTATGGATACCAGCCGGTTCAATATGTTCCATCACTCCCATGATGTGAAATTCATCGCCATCAAATATTGCATCGATCTCTGCTTCCTGGCAACGATCTAAGAAATGATCAATTAAAATTTTATTGCCCGGTAAATGTTTGATCAAACTAAGAATCCCTTTTTCTAATTCTTCATCGTTTAAAACGATACGCATTCTTTGTCCGCCAATAACATAACTCGGACGGATCAAGACAGGATAGCCAACTTCTTTCGCTACTTCAATCGCTTCATCGGTATTGTATGCAGTACCATATTTTGGATAAGGAATGCCTAACTCTTTTAATGTATCACTGAATCTTCCTCGGTCTTCAGCAATATCCATGCTATCGAAAGAAGTACCGATTATTTTAATTCCTTTCTGATGCAATTTTTTTGCAAGCTTCAATGCAGTTTGCCCGCCGAGCTGAACGATAACACCTTCCGGTTGCTCATGTTCAATGATCTCCCAAAGATGTTCCCAGAACACGGGTTCGAAATATAATTTATCAGCAATATCAAAATCTGTACTCACTGTTTCAGGATTACAATTTACCATGATGGCTTCGTAACCTGCTTCTTTCACCGCAAGGATACCATGCACACAACAGTAATCAAACTCAATGCCCTGGCCGATCCTGTTAGGGCCGCTACCCAATACAATTATTTTTTTCTTTTCTGACCTTTTGCTTTCGTTGCTGATGAGCTTACTATCATTAGCAGATTTATTTTCAAAGGTAGAATAGAAGTAAGGTGTTTTTGCTTCGAATTCTGCAGCACAAGTATCAACCATTTTGTAGACCCTGGTCAAACCCATTTTCTTTCTGCGTTCATAAATATCTTCAGCATTTTCTTCTTTCATGATACGAACAATTTGTTCGTCACTGAAGCCTAAGAATTTTGCTTCTTTCAACACATCATCGGGCAAAGATTTCAGATCATATTTCATGATCTCTTTTTCGCAGTTACAAATTTTTTGTATCTGGTAGATGAACCATCTATCGATACCCGTGCTTTCGCAAATACGTTTTACACTTGCTCCTGCCATCAATGCATCTTTAATTCTAAATATCCTATCCCACTTCGGTATTTTGATATATTCAATCAAATCATCCGCCTTCATTAAGCTTTGTCCGTAGTAACCAAGTCCTACTGCTTCGTTCTCTAAACTCTGACAAGCTTTTTGCACTGCTTCAGCAAAGCTTCTGCCGATACCCATTACCTCACCAACTGATTTCATTTGAAAACCTAATGTATCATCAGCTCCTTTAAATTTATCAAAATTCCAACGAGGGATTTTTACAATTACATAATCAAGCGCAGGTTCAAAATATGCTGAAGTACTTTGTGTGATCTGATTTTTTAATTCATCTAAATTATAACCGATGGCTAATTTAGCAGCGATCTTTGCAATAGGGTAACCCGTAGCCTTAGACGCTAATGCAGATGAACGGCTTACTCGGGGATTAATTTCCACCACGATCAATTCTTCCGTTTCAGGATTCATTGCAAACTGCACATTACACCCCCCGGCAAAGTTGCCAAGGTTACGCATCATGCTGATGGCAGTGTTACGCATCAATTGAAAACCCGTATCGCTCAATGTCATTGCAGGAGCTACTGTTACAGAGTCTCCGGTATGCACACCCATCGGGTCAAAGTTTTCTACAGTACAAATGATCGCAACATTATCCGCATTATCTCTCAATAATTCTAACTCATATTCTTTCCAGCCCAACACTGCTTTTTCAACCAACACTTCATGTATCGGACTTGCAGTTAAAGCTCTGTTCAACGCTTCATCCAGATCTTCTTTCTTAAACACTACACCACCACCACTACCGCCAAGGGTAAACGAAGGACGAAGCACCAATGGGAATCCAATATTCTGTGCAAACTCTTTTCCTTCTAAAAATGAATTGGCAATATGTGCCGGGCAAACAGGTATACCCATTTCAATCATCCACAAACGGAATTTCTCTCTATCTTCTGCTTTGTCAATGGCTTTAATATCCACGCCGATCAAACGGACATTGTGTTTTTCCCAGATGCCGAGTTCATCTACTTCTTTACAAAGATTCAGGGCAGTCTGTCCACCCATGGTAGGCAATACTGCATCAATATCATTTTCTTCCAGTATCTGTTCAATACTTTCTACTTCTAATGGTAATAGGTAAACTTTATCTGCCATCATCGGATCAGTCATGATAGTGGCAGGGTTACTATTGATAAGCGTCACTCTTACTCCTTCTTCTCTAAGGCTACGGGCTGCTTGGGTACCGCTGTAATCAAATTCACATGCTTGTCCGATAACAATAGGTCCGGATCCGATAATCAATACTGATTTTATGGAGTTGTCTTTAGGCATAATATTATAGGCGCCCGTTCATTTAGGCGTGCAAAAGTACTTGCAAATAAGGTAAAAAAAAAGTGTGCTTTCAATTGCACACTTGAACTAAAGAATTTTCTGTTTTATCAGGCATTTGATGCAGAATTTTCTGTTTTACCAAAGAAATCACTCACCTTTTTGCCTACATCTCCAAAATGTTCTTTAACAACTTCTGAACCTTTGGTTTTGATCTCATCAAAGTACTCTTTTGACTTTTCTTTAATATCGCCAGTTAGTTTTTCTTTTTCCTCCGGAGTCATGCTCATATATTTAGCAAGGGCATAACCTGCACCTAATCCTACTAAAAAGATGCCTAGTTTTTTTGGACTTATCATAACATTCAATTTAAAAATTAAAAAATTAGATTTGTATTATTTATTACTATTTATGAATTTACACAAAAGCTTTTTACTCTACATATTTACTTTTATTTCACTTATTTCCCATGCCCAAATATTTCCTGCAAAAACTTATCCAAAAAATTATTTCAGTTGGCCCGTACAGGCAAAAATTGCTTTAGCTGCCAATTTTGGGGAATTACGACCCAACCATTACCACATGGGGTTGGATTGTAAGACCGATCAGAAAGAAAACGTGCCGGTTTTAGCTGCCGCAGACGGGTATGTTGCAAAAGTGAAAATTGAAGCCTCCGGTTTTGGGCAAGCATTATATATAAATCATCCCAACGGGCTGACTACTTTATATGCTCACCTAAACAGCTATTTTCCTGCATTGCAACGCTACATAAAAGAGCAACAATACAAACAAAAAAGATGGGATATTTTTATCGATGTTCCTCCTCATATGTTTGATGTAGAACAAGGCCAGCAAGTAGCTTTAAGCGGTAATACCGGTGGCAGCCAGGGACCACATTTGCATTTTGAAATAAGAGATACTGAAACTGATAAGGTTTTGAATCCCCTTCTGTTTGATTTTCCTATTACTGATAATATTGCCCCTGTTATTCTTCGTTTAGCCGTATACGATAGAAGCGTGAGTACCTATGAGCAATCACCACAAATGTATACGCTGAAAAGTGTAAATGGCGTTTACACAACTACGCCTGCTTTAATTATTAAGAACACTGATAAAGTAAGTTTTGCCATTACAGCTTTTGATAAATATACAGGATCAACCAATCAGAATGGTATTTATGAGGCTGATCTGTATGATAATGATAAACCAGTTGTTGGTTTTCAAATGGACAGCATTAGTTATGATGAAACAAGGTACCTGAATGCTCATGTCGATTATAAATTACGCAGCACCGGCGGGCCTTTTGTGCAACATCTTTCTAAATTACCTGGTTATACTTACGGTATTTATAAAGAGGTTAGCGGAGACGGGGTAATTAATATTGGTGATGAAGCAACTCATCATATTAAGATAGAAGTGAAAGACCCGAATGAGAATGCAACATGGGTAGAATTCGATATAAAAGGCAAGTTACAGTTTAATCCAAAAGCTGATGACGCAATGGCTGATCCAAAAGAATTCCATCCAAACTTTATCAATGTTTTTGAAAATGACAAGATCAGTTTTTACCTCCCGGAAAATGCATTGTATGATTCTATCAGGTTTAAATATAAGGAAACTCCTCAGGCTGATGGGAGCTACATTTTTTTGTTACATAACGGTAATGTACCTGTACAATGCAGGTTTCCTATAAGAATAAAAAATTCGACTACAACATCCCCCGATAAACTTGTAATGCATCGATGGTGGGGCTCAAGAGATGATTATGGCAAAGCTGAACCAGTTAAACTAGGCAATGAGGATGGGTGGTACGAATGTGATACGTTCAGAGCTTTTGGAAATGTTCAATTAATAGAAGATAATACACCGCCAACTATTAGCCCTATTGGCTTCAGGGATGGAATGAATATGAGTAAACAATATTCAATTCGCTTTGCCATTACCGATAATACAGAAGAATTGGAGAATTTTTCTGCCGAAATAGATGGTCAGTGGGTTTGTTTCAGCAATGATAAAGGCCGCACATTTATTTATAAATTTGACGAACATTGTCCGCCGGGTGAGCATGAGTTAAAGATCAGTGTGGAAGATTGTGTGGGGAATAGAACGGTGAGGAGTTATCGATTTACAAGATAAATACCCCCTCCGCCCCTAAAGGGGGAACTGGAAAGAGAATGCTGTTCGTATCTTCTTTTTAAGTTTAAAGAGGGTTAAACAAATTTTATAACCTAACAAAAGAAAACCCCTTTAGGGGTTTAGGGTAACATATGACAAGTTTAAGCGAAGGGCTAAAAGCACCGGTATTCAAAGAGAAAGATCAGAACGGTAAAGAAATTTCTTTAGCAGATTTTAAAGGAAAAAAAGTTGTACTATACTTTTATCCTGAAGATAATACACCAACCTGTACGGTACAGGCATGTAATCTTCGTGACAATTTTAGTGCTTTAAAAAAGAAAGGCATCATTGTATTAGGTGTTAGCCCGGATGAAGTAAAAAAGCATAAAAAATTTGAAGAAAAATTTGATCTGCCTTTTACCTTAATTGCAGATCCGGAACATCACATTATCGACAAATATGGTGTATGGGGAGAAAAGCAATTGTACGGAAGAACCTATATGGGACTGCATCGTACAACTTTTTTGATAGATGAAAAAGGTGTTATCCGTAAAATATTTTTGAAGCCAAAAAGCAAACAACACACTGAAGAAATATTAAAAGCCTGGGAAGAAATTGGATAATATTAAAATAAAAGAAAACAGTTTGTTTGCAAAAATTGCAGCAAAAAAACTGGGCACCAAATCAGTTGCTTTTGTTTTAGGCAAGACGATCCATTTATACAATACTACTAAAGAAGAATTTCTGAAAGATGAAAAATGGGTCAAGCATGAATTGTGTCATATTCAGCAATTTAAAAAATATGGTGCAATCAATTTTATTTACAAATACATTGTAGAAAGTATTAAAAAAGGCTACCACAATAATAAATTTGAAATAGAGGCTAGAGAAGCAGAAAATTTATAAGATCCATTCTACAGAATCAAAATTCAACTCTCTTTCCAGCGCATCTTTTGCTATTAATTTCCCTTCGGCATTTACACCAAGTATGGTGGTTTCAAAAACAATATTATCCTTGCGAAGCTTTACAGGTTCATTTAATTTAAATAAATATTGATTGTATTCCTGCAGAAGATCAACAAATGGAACAGTGTATAATTGTTCGATCCTTTTCAAAACAAAAAATTGCAGCTCTTTTGCCAATTCGATCACATCATTTTCTTTCCCGGTAATTTGTTTAAGCGAAACAGCTTTTTTCAGCGATTCGTCAAAAATGGTTTGGTTGACGTTTAGCCCAATACCAATTACAGCATATTTCCAATCATTACCCCTGTTGATGGTTTCAATCAGCACCCCCCCTGCCTTTCTGTCACGCCAATAAATATCATTGGGCCATTTTATTTTAGTTTCATCTCCGGCGTAGCCGTTAAAAAAATCATAACAACCCAGCGCAACAGCTGCAGAAAGATAAAATTGCTGTGCTGTTTTCAATTGAAAAGGCTCTGCTACAATGCTTAATATAATATTCTGACCATCATCAGCTAACCATTGCTTTCCACGCTGCCCTTTCCCTGCTGTTTGCTCAAGGGCAAAAAAGGCATCTCCATGCTTCGCCAATCCTTCATGCACCTTTGCCATGGCATAGTTGTTGGTACTATCCACCGTGCTCAATATTGAAAAGGAATTTTCTGAAGAAGTCATAATACACCGATTGACAAAGAAATAGTACTTTTGGGCTGTTGCAAGCTACTTATAAAAATAATACGGTGCTATTGCAATGAAAAATAACAACATGGCAAAATCCATGTAATAAACTAACCAAAAAGTAAAGGATTGAGTAAAGTGAAAAAAGCAGCTGCCCCTGCAAAAAAAAGCAGCATTACCAGACTAACCAGAAGCAGTAAAATTGTAAAAACAATTATTCATGCTATCCAGGAGAAAAAAGGAGAAAACGTTATCAGCCTAGACCTTCGTAAGATACCGGAAGCAGTAGCAGATTTCTTCATTATTTGTGAAGCAAATAATACTACGCTTTTAAAAGCGATAGCTGATTTTGTTGAAAAAGATGTAAAAGAGAAATGTGGGGAGAGCCCTTATAAACATGAAGGTAAAGTTGCCCAGCAATGGATCCTCATCGATTATATCAATGTAGTGGTGCATATTATGATGCCCGAACCAAGAAAATTTTATCAATTAGAAGAAATGTGGAGTGACGCACCAATGATGGAACACAAAGACTAAGCAAACAAAAAAACAATCAATATCTTTTAGAATACTTTAATAAATTATGGCAGACCAAAATAATCAACAAGACCCAAATAAAAAATTCGGCCCAGGTAATCCCCCTCCCTTTGGTGACGACAATCAACCGAAGAACAAACCTCGTTTTAATATCTACTGGATATATGCTGTAGCGTTTGCAGGTATCATGGCGTATAGTTTCTATAGAAGCGGAAGCAATGCCGGATTAGAAACAGACCAGATCAAGTTCACAGAATTTATCAAACAAGGTGATGTCGATAAAATAAAAACCATCCGTAATAAAAAGATCGTTCGTGTCTTTTTAAATAAAGATAGTTTAACTAAAAAGGCTACCTATTACAAAAACAACATACCAGGTGAGAATAAAAATTTAGAGAAAACTCCTGCGCCACAATTGTTTTTTAATATAGTAGATGATAAAACATTTGCTGAACAAATGACTGAGTTTTACAAAGCAAATCCAACAATAAGACAAGTACCTGATTCTCCTGATGACGAAGGTGAATTTTTCGGACAAGTGATCAGCACTTTATTACCTGTTCTATTGATCGGTTTATTATTTGTAATGATGATGCGTAAAGTAGGTGGGCCGGGTGGCGCTGGTGGCGGACCGGGTGGTATCTTTAATATCGGAAAATCAAAAGCTACTTTGTTTGATAAAGCTTCAAGAGTAAATATAAATTTTGGTGATGTTGCAGGATTGGATGAAGCAAAAGTGGAAGTAATGGAGATCGTTGACTTCTTAAAAAATCCCAAAAAATATACAGCACTTGGAGGTAAAATTCCAAAAGGCGCTTTATTGATAGGCCCTCCAGGTACAGGTAAAACTTTATTGGCAAAAGCTGTGGCCGGTGAAGCACAAGTTCCTTTCTTCAGCTTGAGTGGTAGTGATTTTGTTGAAATGTTTGTAGGTGTTGGGGCAAGCCGAGTAAGAGATCTATTCAAACAAGCAAGAGAAAAGGCCCCATGTATCATTTTCATTGATGAGATAGATGCAATCGGTAGAGCAAGAGGTAAGAATGTAATGATGAGCAATGATGAAAGAGAAAATACTTTGAATCAATTGTTAGTGGAGATGGATGGTTTTGGTACTGATTTAGGTATTATCATTTTAGCAGCAACTAACCGTCCCGATGTATTGGATAGTGCGTTACTTCGTCCGGGAAGATTTGACAGACAAATTTCTATTGACCGCCCTGATCTTGTAGGAAGAGAAGCCATTTTCAAAGTGCATCTTGAACCGATCAAAATATCTGAGACTTTAGATATTCATAAACTGGCTGAACAAACCCCAGGGTTTGCGGGTGCTGATATTGCCAACGTTTGTAATGAAGCAGCGTTGATCGCAGCTCGTAAAAATAAACAAGCGGTAGATATGCAGGATTTCCAGGATGCTATTGATAGAGTTATTGGTGGCCTCGAAAAGAAAAACAAGATCATCTCTCCTGAAGAAAAAGAGATCATTGCATACCATGAAGCTGGCCATGCAATCTGCGGATGGTATTTGGAACATGCATATCCGTTATTAAAAGTTACTGTTGTTCCAAGAGGTACTGCCGCATTGGGGTATGCTCAATACACACCAAAAGAACAATATTTATATAATACTGATCAATTGATGGATCAGATCTGTATGACATTAGGTGGCAGAGCTGCAGAAGATATTTTCTTCGGTAAGATCAGCACCGGTGCTAGTAATGACTTACAACAGATCACTAAGATCGCATACAGCATGATCACTGTGTATGGTATGAATGACAAAGTGGGTAATATCAGTTATTACGATCCAAACCAGGAAAACACTTTTACTAAACCATTCAGTGAAGAGACGGGTAAAATGATCGATGAAGAGATCAGAAAACTGATTGATACCGCCTATATCAGAACAAAAAAATTATTGACTGAAAAGAAAGGTGATGTTGAGTTACTGGCAAAAGAATTATTAAGAAAAGAAGTGCTGTTTAAAAGTGATGTGGAATCTTTAATTGGTAAAAGGCCATTTGAAGAAAAGAAATTGTTGACAGATGAAGAAGAAAAAGGCGCAGTAGTAGAAGAGCCTAAACAGGAATTACCGGAAAACATTACTCATCCACCAGCAATATAATTTAGTATATGGCGGTTTCTCCAGCAAAAGAAAACATATTAAAAAAAATAAGACAGGCACTGAGTAACCCAGTGCCTTTACCTTTTCCTCAAAGTGAAGGAAATGCTTCTGTGTTCACACCACCCACAGATGAACTGGAAATTATATTTGCTGAAGAGTTCTCTAAACTGCAGGGCAAGTTTGTTTTTTGCATGGATAATAATGATCTGCAAATTCAACTTCGTCAATTAATTGATAAAAAAGAATGGAACAAGATCTATTGTATTGATGACAGATGGAATGAACATTTTAGCAATACGATCAATTTAGAGACTTGCAATGCCTCCATTACAGGTTGTGAATTTTTGGTTGCAAGAACAGGGTCTATTGTTTTAAGTGCAGCCCAGCAGGATGGCAGAACAGTAAGTGTATATGCTCCGATCCATATTTGTATCGCATATGCCAACCAGTTAGTGTTTGATATAAAAGATGCTTTACAAGCGATCAAAGAAAAATATACCAATAATATTCCTTCATTGATAACTTTTGCAAGTGGCCCCAGCCGTACTGCTGATATTGAAAAAACTTTGGTGACAGGTGTGCATGGACCGAAAGAGGTTTATTTGTTTTTAGTAGATAGCCCGGCTAAGTCTTAATAGTTATTCCTATTTTTATAATAATCAAATTGCTTCTTTTTGAATAACCTCCATTCAAATAAAAAAATATACTTTCTTTCAGATTTTCACCTGGGATCACCGGATGCAGCCAGTAGTTTGCAAAGGGAGAAGCTCATTGTAAAATTTTTAGACGAGATAAAATCTACTGCACAGGAGATATTTATTGTGGGTGATATGTTTGATTTTTGGTTTGAATATAGAACAGTTGTCCCAAAAGGACATGTGCGTCTTTTAGGCAAACTGGCAGAACTTACCGACAGCGGCATTCGCATTCATTTCTTTGTTGGCAACCATGATATGTGGATGCATGATTATTTTAAAAAGGAATTGAATATTGATATCTATTTTGAACCTAAAAATTTTGAGTTTAATGGTAAAAAATTCCAGATAGGCCATGGTGATGGCGTTGGGCCAAAGGACCATAAGTATAAATTTCTGAAAAAGATTTTTCGTAACCCCGTTTGTCAATTCCTTTTTGGGATCATTCCTCCATCAATTGGCATGGGTATTGCCAATTACTTTTCTACTAAAAGCAGGAATGCAACAACGCAGGAACATATCAAGCAATTCTTAGGAGAAGAAAATGAATGGATACTGATCCATTGCAAAGAGATATTGCAGAAAGAACATTTCGATTATTTTATTTTTGGCCATAGGCATTTGCCGATCGATTTTAAATTAAGAGAAGATAGCCGATATATTAATTTAGGCGAATGGATCAATTATAACAGTTATGCAGTTTTTGATGGAGAACAAATGATATTGGAATACTACAAATAATGACAAAGCCGATAAGAATATTATTTACCTTTTGCCTTTGTGCCTTATTGGTTCAAAAATCAATTGCACAAAAAGAATCGGCGTTCATTCTTACAAAAACTATCCCTGGAGAATTCACTTATTTTACTGCTGACAATCTGGACAATGTATATCTCATCAACAGCAGCAATCAATTAAAAAAAATCAATGCAAAGGGAGACAGTGTGGGTATTTTCAACGATGTACGTAAATATGGGAAACTAAATTTTATTGACGCAACCAACCCGTTGAAATTATTATTGTACTACGAGAATTTTTCTACCATTGTTGTGTTAGATAGATTTCTAAATAAGTTAAATGCAATTAATCTTCGCAGGCAAAATATTTTTAAAGTAAAAACGATTGCTACTTCTTACGACAATAAAATATGGTTGTTTGATGAAGGTGATGGTAAACTTAAAAAAATTGATGACAACGGAGATGTATTAAATGAGACCGTTGATTTCAGACAGATATTCGATACTCTTCCTTCTCCTACAAAGATCATTGACAGAGATGGTTTTGTTTATTTATACGATACAACTAAAGGGTTTTATATTTTTGATTATTATGGCGCTTTAAAAAACACCATCCCCTTTTCTAATTGGAAAAATGTTGATGTGATCGGAAAAGATTTGTATGGATTTGGTGATAGCAGTCTTTATCAATATCCAATAAATTCTTTGAATTTAAAAGAATTCATGCTGCCTAAATCATTTGTAACAGCAGCTGTAATAGAAATTGAAAATGATAAGGTGTATTTACTGAAGCCTGATTGTGTAGAGATCTACAAGGTGCAATAATTAAGATTCCTTTTGTAATTTTATTATATGAATTTTTTAGACGAGTTCTATTTCGACAATAACATCCGCAGCTACATAGCAGTTGCATCCACTATATTAATTGTACTTCTTTTAAAGAGATATTTATCACGTTATATTGCGGCAATATGTTACAGGTTAATACATAAGGTTTGGAAAACCATTGAAAAAAAAGCATTTGTAGACCTGGTAGTAGAGCCACTCGAATGGTTTGTAGTGATACTTGTTTCTCTCTTTGCAATTGATAAACTTAATTTTCCTCAAGCACTTGATTATGATATATACGGTCATCCAACCCGTGACATTTTTTCAAGATTGGGTATGGGTATATTGATCGTTTCATTCACTTCTTTAGTATTACGGTTGGTTGATTTTGTTGCGTTGGTAATGGAACACAAAGCCAATCACACAGTAGACACAAGAGATAATCAGTTGATCGTTTTCTTCAGAGATTTTTTAAAAGTGATCATTGGGATAGTAGGCCTATTATTAATTATCAAAGCTTGTTTTCATCAACCAATCGGTCAGCTGCTAACAGGACTAAGCATTGTTGGTGCTGCATTGGCTCTCGCTGCTAAAGAGAGTTTAGAAAATCTCATCGCTTCATTCATCATCTTTTTTGATAAACCATTTTTTGCAGGAGATACTGTTAAAGTAAATGCCGTTACCGGTAAAGTGGAGCACATTGGTTTACGCAGCACCCGTTTACGCACTCCCGAAAAAACACTAGTAACAGTGCCTAACAAACAAATGGTGGATGCAATGGTGGATAATCTTAGCATGCGTACCAATAGAAGAGCAGAAATAAAATTAGAATTATCTTCTAAAACTTCTTTGGCGCTTACACAACACCTGGCAGAAGCAATAAAAAAATTGTTGTCAACAAAAACAGATCAGATCACCTCTTCTTCAGTATTTGTAAAAGAGATCAGCAGAAATGGCATTGTAGTAAATGTTGAATATTTTACTACCCCATTTTCAATGGAAGAATTTGATACACTGAAACAATCGATCAATTTTGAAATAAAAAAATTATTAGAAGAAAGTGAGATCAGTTTTGCGGGGGAAGCAAATACGATCATTATCAATAATGATATTAAAGAACACGAATAAGCGTTATATTTTTCCTGCCCATTCTGCCGCATCAGCTTCTTCCGCCTGCTTTTGTGCCCTTAAATGTTTTTGAAGATCGGAACTAAAACCTATCGCCGTTATCACCACCAGGTAAATAAAAAACAAGATCAGCACCAGTGAAAAAGCAAGTGACAAAGCCATCACTATTATTATCAGCAATATCAACCCTGTACTAATAGCAAGAAATAATAAAGCCAGTGTCGATTTTTTCATCAACATCACAAAGCTTATGGTTGATATCATATACAATCCAATTATTGTAATGGTGATCATACCGGGTATCATAAAATATAAATGCTGAAATAAACAAGCAAGCGACATGATCACGCCATACAGTCCTGCTGTTTCACAAAAATTTACATCCTTCTTAGTTAAATGATCCATGATTATAACGCTTTAATAATCTCTGCCAATTCTTTATCCCATTTTCCCGTCTTCCCATATTCAACCGTTCTGCCCATTTCTTTTCCGTCTTTCATAATGATGATCGTAGGTACAGCAGTAACATTGAACGCTTCTGCGATATGACCCAGCGCTACTTTTTTTCTATCTACCCCAAATAAAGTGATCACTGAATCAGGAATTCCTGACATATCCTGCAACTTGAAAAGTTTAGGTAAAATATATTGAGTATCATCACACCAAGTGCCCCCAAATATTACTAATTGAATTTTGTTCTTTCCTTTTTCAAAAGCATTTACTAATGATGTGTCAGGATTATACCCTTGTTGATTAAGCGTATACCATTTACTAAACTCTGGGGTATTCTGCAATAAAAATTTGTTGATGGTTCCCCTGTAAATGGTCACTTCGGGGTGTTTGGGATCCTGGCTGATGACGTATTCCGCCTGCGCAAAAATTGTATAAGTAGACAGAAACAAGAAAAGAGTAAGATAAAATTTCATTACAAATTCGCTTTAAACTCCAGTAAAAATCCTTTCACTTTTTTCAAAGCATCGATAGCAGCAAATTTCTCCTCTGCCTTTTTATTTTGTTTGATGAAATCTTTCGCCCCCTGCATGGTATATTTTTTTTCTCTCATTAAATGATAGATGAGCTGAATATTTTTTATATCCTCCGGACGGAACAACCTATCTCCCTTACCATTTTTCTTAGGCTTCAAAACGTCAAATTCATTTTCCCAAAGTCTGATCAAAGATTGGTTCACTTTAAACATTTCCGCCACCTTACCAATGGAATAATACATTTTAGAGAATAACTCTTCGTCATCCGGTACATTCACTAAACCTACACCTGCATTCATTTCCTCAATACTTTTTCTGCCACGGGTTGATTTTACTTTTGGCCTGGGCAATACCACCGATTCCACCACTACCTTTGGCTCCTTTTTTTTAGCAACAGGCTTCTTCTTCTCTACAGGTTCTTGCGGAGAATCACCAAAAAAATCAAATGCTATTTGTGAAAGTGCCATTAAAAAAGTTTAATAGTAGTTCAATGTTGAACGGAGCGTCGCCAATGTTGCTCAACCAGGGAACGAATGCTCGTTACCAAAAATAATCATATTAATTAAAAAATCAATCAAAAAATGAATTAGTCAAAACTCTTAGCGCTTCCCGTAGCAGCCAGTTTTAACAACCTGTCGTACTGTTCAGGATTCAGATCGTTAAAGAAGAAATAAACAGGGTCAACCGGCGTGCCATTGATATGCACTTCGTAATGGCAATGCGGCCCTGTACTGGCGCCGGTGCTGCCAACCCATCCTATCACTTCTCCACGTTTCACTTGCTGGCCCGGACGAGCCTTGATACGAACCATATGCATATACACCGTTTCGTAGCCATATCCATGATTGATGATCACATGATTACCCGTGCCACTACCAATGCCTGCAGTAGTAACTCTTCCATCCCCGGTAGCATAGATCGGTGTGCCCTGAGGTGCTGTAAAGTCAAGCCCATTATGCATTTTAGGGATACCATAGATAGGATGGATACGCATACCAAACCCACTGGCAATCCTGGTAAGATCTTTATTACTCAATGGTTGTATCGCAGGAATGCTCGACAATTTAGCATCCTGGTTCTTGATCAGTTTTTCAATCCCATCATAACTGGTACGCTGATACGAAATCCTTGCAGCAATATTATTGAGATTGTTTGCAATGTCAACACTCAACTCATTATCATTCATCAAACTCACTTTATCCAATTCTTTTTTCTTTTCTATTAATTGAGCCCTCATGCTATCCGGCACAGGATTGGCTTCAAAAATACTCCGGTAGACTTCATTGTCCCTTTTTTCCAATTCGGCAATTTGCTGCTGAAGCGTTTTTACTTCCTCTTTAAGCGTCTTATAATTATCCTTCATCCCGTCATACTGGTCTCTTAGTATCTTATTTTCCGGAGTGGGAACAAATCTTGTATATAACCAGATCACCAAAGCCGAACTAACCAGCAAAGCAGATAAAAACCCAAAAACACGTAAAAGTCGCACCCTGAAAGGAGTTACAAGCTTCTCATATCTAAGCGTATTGGTATTATAGAAGTATTTAATTTTTTTCATACACTATTTCTGCTTTCGCAGAAATGTTGATTTGGTTTTTGGTCCCGGCTGTTGTACAAATGGCAGCATTGTTGCGTCGCCCTCTTGTACTATATCTCTTTATTCAGCCCCTTAAAATAAATGGCTCTTTTCGTTACCTTTGCATCCACTTTTCAAAAGTGTACAAATATAGAGCGTTAAATCCCAAAAATCAACCCAAAAAACATAAAGGTTATTATGACTGCAGCAGAGATAAGACAACAATTCCTCGATTTTTTTAAATCAAAAGGGCATGCTATTGTTCCTTCAGCACCCATTGTGCTAAAGGATGATCCTACTTTGCTTTTCACCAACGCTGGCATGAACCAGTTCAAAGATTATTTTTTGGGTAATAAACCAGCACCTTCTCCAAGAATTGCTGATACACAAAAATGTTTACGGGTTAGCGGTAAACACAACGATCTGGAAGAAGTAGGTGTAGATACTTATCATCATACCATGTTTGAAATGCTGGGCAACTGGAGCTTTGGTGATTATTTCAAAACTGAGGCTATTGCATGGAGCTGGGAATTATTGACAGAAGTTTACAAATTAGATAAAGACCGTTTATACGTTACCGTTTTTGAAGGTGATGAAAAAGAAGGCATCCCAAAAGATTCTGAAGCTTACAACGAATGGAAAAAAGTAATTGCTGAAGACAGGATTTTATTAGGCAATAAAAAAGATAATTTCTGGGAAATGGGGGATACCGGCCCTTGCGGACCATGCACAGAAATTCATGTGGATTGCAGAACGGAGGAAGAAAGAAAACAAGTCAGTGGTGCTACACTGGTAAACAATGATCATCCACAGGTAATAGAAATATGGAACAACGTATTCATACAATTCAACAGAAAAAAAGATGGCAACCTGGAGCAATTACCTGCCATGCATGTTGATACCGGTATGGGCTTTGAGCGTTTGGTAAGAGTATTGCAAGGCAAACAAAGCAATTATGATACGGATGTTTTCACCGGCACTATTGCAGCCATAGAAAAAATAACCAACAAAAAATACACTGCACAAGACGATAAAGAAAGTATTGCTTTCCGTGTATTGGCAGATCATATAAGAGCCATCTCATTTACCACAGCAGATGGACAATTACCTTCAAACACAGGCGCAGGCTATGTTATACGCCGAATTTTGCGTAGAGCTGTCCGTTACTATTATTCTTATTTAGATTATAAGCAACCATTGTTGCATCAATTGTTACCCGTTATTGCAAAACAATTCGAACATGTTTTTCCGGAATTGATTCAGCAGCAAGATTTTGTTGGCAAAGTAATTAAAGAAGAAGAAGAAGCATTTTTGAGAACCTTAGATAAAGGTTTAAAAAAGATCGATGAGATCATGCAAGAAGCTAAAGCTTCGAAAATAATTAATGGCAAAGCTGCGTTTGAATTACTAGATACTTTTGGATTTCCAATTGACTTAACAAGATTAATTGCATCAGAAAATAATTTATCTGTTGATGAAGTTGGTTTCGAAACAGAAATGCAGCAACAAAAAAATCGTAGCCGTTCTGCTTCTGCATTAGACACAGAAGATTGGGTAACATTAATTGAAAATGTTTCCAACAAATTCGTTGGGTATGATAGCTTAGAAACAAAAAGTAAAATTGTTAAGTATAGAAAAGTCAGTGGCAAAGGAAAAGAATTATATCAGTTAGTACTAGACGCAACGCCATTCTATGCTGAAAGTGGTGGACAGGTTGGAGACAGAGGTACACTCACTATTAACAACTCACAACTTACTATAGTAGACACCAAGAAAGAAAATGATCTTATCATTCATTTTACAGAAAAAATTCCTGCAGACCTTAGTGGTGAGGTGATCGCAAAAGTTGATGCTGAAAGAAGAAGGAATATTACAGTTCATCATAGTGCTACACATTTACTGCAAGCCGCATTGCAACAAGTATTAGGTAAGCACATTGCACAAAAAGGAAGTTTAAATAATGACGAATATTTACGTTTTGATTTCAGTCATTTTTCTAAAGTAACCGACGAAGAGATATTAAAAGTTGAAAAGATTGTCAACGAAAAGATCAGGGAGAATATTCCTGTTGTAATTAAAGAAATGAGCAAAGACGAAGCAATTGCAATGGGTGCAATGGCTTTGTTCGGAGAAAAATATGGCGATAAAGTAAGAGTAGTGATTATGGACCCGGCATACTCCATCGAGTTATGCGGAGGCACACATGTGGGCAGTACAGGTGAGTTAGGAATTTTTAAAATAACTTCTGAAAGTGCAGTGGCTGCAGGTGTTCGTCGTATTGAAGCGGTTTGCGGTATTGCTGCAGAAGAATTAATAAGTAATGCATTTGCTGAGATCAGCGCAATTAAAGGCTTATTAAAAAACCCGAAAGATCTTAATAAATCAATAGAAAGTTTATTAGCAGAAAATACTGCATTGAGCAAACGCATTGAAGGATTGGAAGCAAGACAATTAGTTGGTATCAGAAATGAGTTAATGCAAAAAGATGAGATCATCAATAATGTAACATTCATCGGCGAGATCATTGAAGTACCTAATGCAGATGCATTGAAAAAATTGTGCTTCGACCTTAAACATCATTTGCATGATCACGTTGCAGTGCTTTGTTCAAACATTGATGGTAAAGCATTTGTAGCAGTGGGAATCTCTGATACTGTTGTTGCTGCTAAAGGATTAGACGCAGGCAAGATCATCAAAGAACATGTTTCTACTTTGATCAAAGGTGGCGGCGGCGGACAAAAAAATCTTGCTACAGCCGGCGGACAAAACGTTGCTAATTTGAAAGAGGTAATTGAAAAAGTAAAGTCACTTTTATAAAAAATGATCAACTATAATCCTAAAGAGTGGTTCACCTTTATTTTTCGTTTACACAAAGCGGATACCTTCAGGAAATTATTCCCTTTGATCATTGGAATTTGCGCTTACTCAGGCATTATAGCTTTTTTAGAAATAGAATATTTTAAATTATCCGCTGGCAGCAATGTAAAAAACATTCCTGTAATGCACAGCCTGCTCGGGTTTGCTATTTCAATGCTATTGGTTTTCCGTACCAATACAGCGTATGATCGCTGGTGGGAAGGCAGAAAATTGTGGGGAGCATTGGTGAATAACAGCAGGAATTTAGCGATCAAATTATCTGCCATACTTCCTGAAAACGATGAAGAGAACCGCAGTTTTTTCCGAAGTGTCATACCTGCTTATGCCGCTACCTTACGCAGTCATTTAAGTGCTGAAAAAACAAGAGTAGAATTATTTGAAGCTGATAAAAGACACCCATTATTAAATGCGATTGACGAAAGCAAACATCTGCCCAACCAGATCGCAACATCTATTTTTAAAAAGATACAGGAGCTATATCAACAAAAGATCATCACAGGAGATCAGTTAATATTTCTGAACACAGAACTACAATCATTCACTGATATTTGTGGTGCCTGCGAAAGGATCAAGAACACTCCCATACCATTTTCTTACAGTGTCTTTATCAAAAAATTCATCTTCATTTATGTAATGACATTGCCCTTCGGCTTTGTATTTAACCTGGGTTATTATGTTATACCAGTTGTAGCATTTGTTTTTTATGTATTAGCAAGCCTTGAATTGATCGCTGAAGAAATTGAAGACCCTTTTGGTGGCGATGAGAACGATGTCCCTACTGATAAGATCGCCAATAATATTCGCAACAATATTAATGAGCTGATATAGGTTTTATAAAGTTTTCTTAAAGTCCATAGCATTGGCTTATTTCACTACTTTCCATTAATATTATTTCATACTTTACGGGTAATAAAACCCACCATTATGAAATATCTGCTGCTGATATTGCTCAGCTCTTTTGTCAATATATCTTTCGCCTGCCTGAACGAATCGAACGTTAGTAAATATGGAAAATCCAGCTCTTATGAATTTTCTATCCGTGACCTATACTTTTCCGAATTTCATGATAAGGCTTTTATAGAAAATAAATTAAATGAATTAATAGCTGCCAAGCCTGTTACCGATAAAGAGATTTTAGAAAATCAAAATGACATTGCTGTAAATTTTATTAAGCTGGGCAAATTAACTGAGGCTGAAAAAATACTATCCCTGCTGTTAAAAAAATATCCAAATAACTATAGCGTAGTTGTCAATCTTGGAACCTTGTATGAACTACAAGGGAAAAACCAATTGGCTTTAAATTATATAAACAAAGCTGTCATCCTGAACCCTGATTCTCATAATAAAAGCGAATGGTTCCATATTAAAATATTAGAATTCAAATTAAAAAATTTACCCCAAGATGAAATTGCTGCTAGCAATATTTTAGATCTTACTTCAATAAAAAAAGATGCTTATGAAATAGCTTCAGAAGTAGGATATCAATTATATGAAAGGATCCCTTTTACCCCTGCCCCAAATGCTTTAATGGCGAAGGTTTTATTGGAGTATGGCAATTTTCTGGCAGACAGTGTTTCCATTAAAGCAGCTTATTTGATCTATGGTGCAGGTGATCATTACGATGCTCAACACATTTTAAAATTTGCTGAAAAAAGAGAGGAACTAAAAAAATATTTTAAAAAATATAAAGAAGAATTACCTGATGATGAAATTTTTAGTTCTGAGAAAGGCATTAAAAAAAATATAGCTATATCTAGTTCTCTTCTTGAAAAAGGAATGGATTATTTTAACAAAGAAGAAGAAAAGAAAAGAGAAAAAGAAAATCAATATTTTATTGCTGGGGGGATTGGACTTTGTAGTTTAATTCTAGGTGCCTTTCTTTACAAAAGAAAAAAACAACCTGTTCCTGAAATATAATGTGATACAATGTCAATCATTTTCGAAACACCCCGTTTAATATTTCGTCATTTTACTTTGGATGATGCCGGTTTAATATTGGACCTGAACAGTTCCCCTGAAGTTGTAAAATATGTTCATGAGCCAATCTTAACATCATTCGAAGCGGCTGAAAATATTTTAAAGAATATCATTTTACCACAATATGAAAAAAATTTAGGCAGATGGGCCATTCATTTAAAAAGTGATAATGAATTTATTGGCTGGTGTGGTTTAAAATATATTCAAGAAAAAGATGAAATAGATCTTGGCTATCGTTTGCTCGAAAGATATTGGGGGCATGGTTATGCATATGAAGCTGCAAAACATACACTGGAATATGGTTTTAAAAAATTACAACTAATTAAAATAGTTGCCCGGGCTCATATTGATAACATCGCTTCCTGGAAGGTGCTCGAAAAAATAGGTATGCAATATGAAAAAGAAACGAATGATTGTGATGGGAGAACAAAAGTTTACATTATCACCGTATAACCGCTTTTCACAAAATATTGTTAAACCAAAAAAATAATCTGCGAAAGATTTCGTAATTCGGTTTTTATTTTTACTTTTGAACTACTAAACACTTCGTACATTAAAATTATAGTCATGAAAAAAATATTAATAACTGCAGTCACCATAGGTTTTATTGGATTGCCTACATGGTTGTGGGCACAAGAAGAAGTAAAAGAAGATGTAAAGAAAGATAAAGAAACAGAAGAAGTAGTCATTCGCAAGAAAGGCGATAAAGATATGAATGTTACGGTGGAGATAAACGGTGATAAGATCATCGTTAATGGTAAACCGTTAGCTGAATTTAAAGATGATGAGATCACTATCAATAAGCGTAAAATGATCATTCGTGATGGAGATGATATGATGTCGTTTGATCTGGGTGATGGACCTCATACATTCAATTTCGATGGAGAAGATTTCATGAAATCATGGAACCATGGTAAAGAGACCAAAAGAACATTTTTAGGGGTAACTACAGAAAAAACAGATGATGGCGCTAAGATCACAGAAGTAGTGGAAGCAAGCGCTGCTGAAAAAGCTGGATTAAAAGAAGGCGATATCATTATCAAAATAGATAAAGAAAAAGTTACTGATGCAAAAAGCCTTGCAAAGATCATTTCAGGTAAAAAACCAAAAGACGAAGTAAAAATTTATTATAAGAGAGATGGAAAAGAAAAAAATGTGAAAGCTACTTTGGGAGAAAAGAAAGAAAGCAGTAAGACATTTTCTTTTAAAGGTAACCCAGGTGATATGATGAGATATTTTAATGGGCCTACACCCCCTACTCCTCCAGATGCGATGGACTTATTTGATGAAGGCGTAATGCCTCCGGGAATGGATGAACATGCCTTCAAACAATATGAATTCAATAATTTCCCTCGTCAGAAAAAACTGGGTTTAAAAATTCAGGATACTGAAGAAGGTGGCAATGTAAAAGTGATCGGTGTAGATGAAGAATCTGCTGCTGCAACAGCTGGATTAATGAAAGATGATATTATTACAGAGATCAATGGTACAAAGATCAATAATACCGATGATGCAAGGGAACAATTAAAACCGACAGAAGGAAAAACCAATTATACCATCAAAGCAAAACGTAATGGAAAGGATATGACCTTTGATGTAAAGATCCCAAAGAAACTCAAAACAGCCAACCTGTAATAAAAAGCATAGCTTAGAAAAAGAGCGTCGTGATAAAGCAATTTATCCGGCGTTTTTTTATGAATTGATCGGGCAGATATCCCCGGGTAATTCATAAAAATTCTCTCAAATCATCCGAAATGATGGTTTACCTTTGCCGGCAATGAAAAATGATAAATACCAGGTAGTAATTGGCCTGGAAGTACATGCTCAATTATTAACTAAAAGCAAAATATTTTGCGGAGACAGTGCTGCTTTTGGTGGCGCTCCTAATACCCATATCAGCCCCGTTACGATGGCTCACCCCGGCACTTTGCCTAAGATGAATAAAAAGGCCATCGAATTTGCAGTAAAACTTGGCTTGGCGCTTCACTGTGAAATTGAACAGCATAATTATTTTGCCCGTAAAAATTATTTCTACCCTGATCTGCCAAAAGGTTACCAGATCAGCCAGCATACTACACCAATTTGTAAAAATGGTACGGTAAAAATAAAAACGGCGGATGGCGAAAGAGATATCCGTCTAAACAGGATACACATGGAAGAAGATGCCGGAAAAAGTTTACATGATGTAGATCCTAATTATACTGCCATCGATCTTAACCGTGCCGGAGTAGCATTATTAGAAATTGTAAGTGAGCCCGATCTTCATAGCAGTGAAGAAGCTTTTGCTTATGTAACTGAATTAAGAAGGCTCGTTCGCTGGATAGATATTTGTGATGGTAATATGGAAGAAGGCAGTATGCGTTGCGATGCTAATATTTCCATTCGTTTACTTTCCAGCACATTGGGATCCTAAGCTTAGAATTCCACGTGGACAAGTTGTCGC
>JADMIO011251627.1_pt1 | contig 66503 bp, 46 predicted proteins | sample 8958161 | NCBI WGS metagenome assembly JADMIO01 (sample SAMN16585339, study PRJNA669376) | soil metagenome | isolation source: Crop rotation soil | place: USA: Cullars Rotation, Alabama | collected 2011 | reverse complement strand
CCGCAAGCCACACCGCGTCCTCACCGGTTCCACAACCGAGATCGAGAACACGCATCCCCGCTTTCACGAATGGCACAGTATGCTGCCAGACCTGCTCTCGCAGCATCCGCCCGACGGAACGGTGGGAGAAATCTGCGTCATACTGCGCGGCCGCGGAATCAAACGCGTCCGGTATCGGCCCGCTGAGCGACAGATCAGCCACGTTCGACCTCATGGCGCGTCACGTACATCCCCAGTCGATTCACCGCAGACGCTGCCTTCGTTCTTGCGTAGTGCACAAGATTGCGCTCGCGGCGGGCGGCCATCCCTGCGAGCCGGGTTTCCGCCGCCAACCATTGCTGCGCATGCCGGTAAAAGCGCCGCGAGTTGCGCCCGGTGATGGTGAGTGCGCGATCGGAACTCTCGGCCCACGGTTCGCGGGAGGCAATCCGCCCTGCCACGCGATCATAGTAGGGCGTTCCCTTGATGGGATAGCTAAGCGTCGTCAGCATGTCATCCGGCACAGCGCTCCGCAAATGCCGAGCGGTTTCGTCTATGTCGCTCCAGGTTTCACCGTCATAGCCCAACATGATGAAGGTGCCGGCTCGGATACCCTTGCGCTGCACCAGCGCGATCATCTCCCGCGTGCGGGCGGCGTTGGTGCGCCGTGTCATGGAGTCCAGAATACGTTGCGATCCGCTTTCCGCGCCGATCCAGATGCGATAGCAGCCGAGTTCGGCAAGCACGTCGGCGACCTTCTCATTGAGCCGATCTTCGCGCGTGATGGTCTCGAACGGATACCGCAAGCCACGCCGCTTCATCTCGGTGGCAAATTCCGCCAGCCAGCTATGACTGATGGTGAACACATCGTCGGCAAACCACAGCTGATCGGGTTTGTAGGCCTCGCGAATGATCTCAATTTCGTTCACGACATTCACCGGCGAGCGGCGGCGATGGCTTCGGCCGTACACCGAATGGCTGCACCAATTGCAGGCGTATGGGCAGCCACGCGCGGTAATCAGCGAAACGGAGCGCACGCCGTGGTGGCGCTGCCAGGTTGAAAGGTATCGTTCCAAATCGATGGCGCCGCGATCCGGAAAAGGTTGCGAGTCCAGATCGCGGATTTGCGGTCTGGGTGCAGTTCTCCGCACCTCCCCGTCCTCGTCGCAAAACGCGATTCCATCGATGGCGTCCAATTGCGACAGGCCATGTTGCTGGAGATGCGGAATCAATTCGGCGAGCGTCATTTCGCCCTCGCCGGAGACGATGATGTCGGCGCCGTAGTTCAGGTATTCTTCTGCGTAGTTCACCGGCTCAGGCCCACCCAAGATCACAGTCTTGCCGTTCGCCTTGCAGGCCGCGACTAGCTTCAGCGCGTGCCGACGCGTAATCAGGTTCACATAGATGCCGACTATCCGCGCTTCTGTCCGCGCAATTGCCTCGATGGCGCCGGATGGATCAAGGAAGGTGGTGTCCAGAATCTCCACGGAAAATCCGCAACGCTTCAGGTGCGCAGAGATGTAGAGCAGCCCGAGCGGCGGATAAGGCTTCATCACCTTTCGCTCGGCTTCATCCTCACCAAGAAAATAGGCGTGCGTCAGGAGAATATCGCTCATGCCGCACCTTGCGCGCGCGGCAATGCGGGATGCGGCATCAGGCGCAACAATTGCAGCTTCATCCAGGAGATCGGAAAGGTCGCTGTCCAGAAAAGAACGAAAAGAGCGGCCCGGAGCGCGGGACCCATTGGACGCCCGCGAACCTCTACCACCTTGCGCATGGCACGCCGCACACGGAAGTCGCGATGCACATAGGTATGCAGCTGACGATAGAACGCGGTTGTGAAGGGACCTCGATAAAGCATCGCCATGTCGGACGACACCGTCCAATGGCGCTTCTTTCGCAATTCCTGTTCGACACGTGCGTGAAATGCCGTGCCCTTCAGCGGATAAGACACGGAAATGCCAATCTCGTCCGGTTTGGCGGAGCGCAGCAGCGACAGCGTTTGCCGAATGTCTTTCATGTCCTCGCCGGGATAACCGAACTGAACGAAGTGCCCGACACGAATACCGATGCGCCTTAGCGCCACCGTCGCTTCCGCAATCTCATGAACAGTCTGATCCTTGTCCATGGCATCGAGGACCGTTTGGCTGCCGGACTCCGCGCCAATCCAGACAATGTCGCATCCAGCGCGCTTGAGATCAGCGATCACACCATCGCGCAAGAGCAGATCGGCGCGGCTGAGACACTTGAAGGGGATGCGAAGCTTGGCCGCCGCGAGTTCGTCCGCGAAGGCGCGCCACCATCCGGGCTTGAGCCCCATGATGTCGTCCATAAACCAGACGTAGTCCGGTGCCGCCGCCTGCTTCAGTTGTGAAAGCTCGGCGACCACAGAGGCAGGACTCCTTGCGGCATAGCTGCGGCCCCAGATCGGCTTCGCGCACCAGTTGCAGCGATAGGGGCAGCCGCGCGAGGTCACCATGTTCAGCGCGAAAAATCCGTGGTGCCTTACCCAGGTGTCACGATATGCGGGCATATCCACGAGATCCCAGGCGGGCAGTGGCAGCGAATCCAGATCGCGCAGCAAGTCGCGCGGGGGCGTGCGCGCGATTTCACCGCTCGCGCTTCGGTACATAAGTCCTTTGATCTTCGAGAGTTGCCGTTCACTCCAATCCGATTTGCCCGCCAACTCGCTGACAGTGATGTCGCCTTCGCCAATCGCCACTGCATCCGCCCCGGCGCCGAGATAGGCGGCAGGATTGTCGGATGAATCCGCACTGCAGATGACTACTCGCGCGCTAGCCTGCTTCGCGGCTGCAATCATCCCGAACGCCGCGTCGCGCATAGCGGACAAGCACATTTTCGACAGGTAGTTGAAGTTGTCGTCGAAGAGCACGGCGATGTCGGGCCGAATACGCTGCACGGCGGCTTCCCACTCCGAAGCCGCCGATGCGATCATGGCATCGAAGAAGTGGACCTCATGTCCATCCTGCCGCAAAACGGTGGCGGCATAGAGCGTGCCGAGCGGCGGGAAGGGCTGATGCTCGCTCCAGCGCGCCGGATCAAGACGCAGAAAATAGACACTGCCGATGAGAATGCGCGCCATCTCAGCCGCTCACCGGAAGATCACGGCGATAGACGCCGCGGTAATGGCGAGCTGGCTGGTGACTTGCGTCACACTGGTGAGCAGAGCATCCCAGGTAAAGTAATTCAGCGTACGCGGCACCACGATCACCGAGCCCGGCGCCAGGGTGACGACGTTTGAAGTAAACCAGCCTCGGCTCACCTGCACGGCGGAGCCGTCCGGTTGAATGACAAAAATATGATCATCATCGGCGATCTGGGTCGTCCCGCCGGCCATCGCCACGTAATCCGCCACCGATTGGCCTGCGCGATATTGAATGCCGCCAGCTGACATGACTTCGCCTGCCACGATGACGGAGCTCGGCCTCCGGGGGATGAACAACTGATCTCCGGGCTCAAGCACGACGTCGAGCTCAGGGTGTGATGCTACCTCCCGCGGATCAATTTGCACCGCGATGCGGCCGCCCTGAATGCCCGTCTGGCGGAGGCGCTGGACAAGCTGATTGACGTAGTTGATCTCGCTGTCGGAAATCTTTTCGCGCGTTGCATGGGAGCCGACCAGAACGGCGAGCTGGCGCTCGAGCGTGTCGGCCTCGCGTTGGAGCACACCACGCTCCTGCTCTGCCACCGAGCGCCGCAGGAAAATGGCGCCGGCAGGATATGCGGCTTGCGTGAAGCCGCCAGCCCGCGCCAGCAGCGACGAGAGATGCTCGCCGCGCAGTATTTCATACGCCCCGGGATACCTTATCTGGCCAAACAGCGAAACTTCGCCGGAGTCGCGGTCTGAATACACGGCATTGAACCGGATGCGGTCGAATGGTTGCAGCGCGAGCCGCGCGAATTCACTTGCAGCCAGGCTGTAACTTCGCCGCACGGTTTGAGACACGCCGGAGACATTGTCGATTTTGGCTGAGGTGATCTCGAAGGCGTGCAGATCCACCTTGGGCGTTACGCCCCCGGCCGCCTCGACGACTCTGTCCAGCGTCGTTCCCGGCATCATGAGAAAATCGCCAGGGCGGTTCACTTCGCCGGCCACGGTCACATAGTAGTTGCCGAGCGTGCTCACCAACAGCTGACGCGCATCCGCGTCGATGCCAACAAAAATGGTTTGGACATTCTGCAGATTTGAGTTCGCAAGATCGCCGACGTCCGGCTGCGCAAATGACGCACGCGGAATGATGCCCGGATTGAGCAGCGCCGATTCCAATTGGGAGCGATCGGTGTCTGAGGTATCGGGCCGCGACGGCATGCCTTCAGGCGGGGGCAGAATGCCCGGCGGCCCGGACACGGTGTTTCCCATCATCTGCGGATCGGAAGTGCCAGGGATTTCGAGCCGACCCCCAGGCGCAAACTGGGACGCGCCCGTTGCTGCATCGGGCGGCACCAGACTATTACCCTGAGCAATGTTTCCATTGGCGTGGCTCTGCACAGTCGCCGAATGGCCGAGCGGCGATGTTTGCAACTGGCCGATCTGGGCGGCGACATTTTCGCCACCCGATAAAATCCGCCCGGTGCGTTCGTCGATGATGCGGTCGGAATTTTCCTGCGCCGTGCGGGAGGCGCGATCGGCGATGTACCGCATCTCCGCCACGTTCAGGATGTAGACGACATCGTTGGATTGCAGCGGCACATCAGTCCGCCCACCGAGAATGTCAGCAGGCGAGAACGGTACCACAATGCGTTGCATGGTCAGGGAATTGAGGCGAATGACCCCACCGAGCAACATGTACGGCAATGGTTTTCCGGGCGCCGGCGTAAACATGTCCGCCGATTTCAGCAACCCACGCAGCGATTGTGCCTCGCCGATCGCGTAGTAGCCGTCCAACGCACCGGCTCCCACCAAATCGACCTTGCCGAGCGATACATCCGCCGTGGAATGCACAAAGAGAATTTCTCCGTCGCGAATTGCAGTGCTGGCGCTCTCGTCGAGGCGTACCATTTCGCGGCGGCCATCCGCGCGTGTGCGCAGGACGGACAACCGGTAAGCGCCGCGCACTTCCGGGCCACCGGCCAGCGCGAGCAGCGCCGATACAGAAATGGAAGTCTGATGCGGCGGCAGTTCGTAGATCGCCGATCGCTTTACTTGCCCGGCCACGGCAACCGCGCCCGATTGCAGCGGTACCACAAGGCGGTCACCTTCCGTCAGCGTCAGGTCGGCCGAAGAGGATGCGCCAGTCAGCAGCGCGTACAGGTCGAGCCGATTTGCCTTTCCGCCACGCACAAGCTGCACACCGCGCAACGATCCGCTCTTGTTGATGCCGCCCGCAAGGTTCAGGGCATCCATGGCGGTCGAGAGACCAGTGAGGCTGTAAGCGCCGGGTGTGACGACCTCGCCCACAACATTCACGGAGATCTGGCGCACAGAGCCCACAGATACGAGCGCCGCCGTGCCAGCGAACGCCCGCGTCACGGCCGCCTGAAAGTCGTCGCGGAAATCGCCAAAGCGCCGTCCGGCCGCCGGAAGAGGCGGCAATCCAGGTAGAACAACTCGGCCATCCCGATCGACACGCGTGCGATACGCAGCGTTCTGTTGTCCGCGCAGCGTGACGACGATCTCATCCCCGGTTCCGAGAATGTAGCTGTCCTGAAGCGCGCCGGTTTGCCGCGCAAGTACCGGACTACCGCCGCCAAACACGTCATATCCGAATTGCCGGAGCCGCTGCCCTGCCCGCCGGCTCATCAGTCGCTCCAGCGAGGATACGGCCGAAGGCGCAACGTGGTCGTTGGAGCGTGGAAGGTTCGATGCTGCACTGTTGTTCGGTGTGTAGGCCGGCAAGGCCTGTGTACGCACTTCCGGCTGCACGGCCGGTGGCAGCGTCTGTTCCGTACCACTCCGCTGCTGAAGCGCACGTACGACCTGATTGATGACCGGATCATCAGCCGTGTTCAGCTGTGAGGCAGTCTGCGCCCAGGATGGCACCAATGCGGCGCAGCAGATTAAGCTGATGACCGCCAAACAGGAGAGAACGGAAGCAATCTTTCTCATCGTCATGCGTCCGCAAACCATGGCGTGCCGTGCCGGACCTGACGCACTGCCAAACGAGCCAACCACGGCAGTGAGAACATTTGGCCGCCGGTAGCGCCTCTGACTTGAAGAAGAGCGCGAGCCAGATTCCCGCGCGTCGCTGCAAGAGTTCGCAAGAGCAACGTGGCGCGTACTCTTGTGCGATCAGGATGCGTGCCGGCAGCGGCACATGCGTGCTCGATCACCCGCAGGTCGCCATTCAGGCGCTGCAACGGCTCAATGCTGTTGTGGAATCGCTGCGGGCGTGCGCACCAGCACGAAATCGGTTGATCTAAGTAGACGATCGGCCGCTTCGAAGCGTGTGCGAAAAGCGCGGTAGCAAGTTGATCCGTGTGCGTTGGATCCGAAGGATCGAAACGCAGGCGCGACGACCCATCGATACGATAGAGATTGGCGCCCAGCGGTCCGTACAGCATCGCGCCGGTTGCGAGCGACTGGGCGAGAAACTGTTCGGGACCGATGAAAAAATCCGATCCATTCCGGCAACGGATGCGCCGGGCAATCCGCACCGGGCGCAGCGCTTCGTCCACAATCCGATAGCTCGCCAGGCCAAGAACCGCTTGATGCAGCGCCATGCGATCGCGCAGGTCGATCACGGCCGCATCAGCAAGCAGGTCCCCGGCCATCAGGAACATCGCGTAGGAAAACCCCATCTGTTCAGCACGTTCGAGCACGCAGTTCCAGTTCTCGACGCGCCCGAGATTTTCGCTATTGCGATACACCGTGATCGGCACGCCTTGCAGATCGACGTTCGGCATGCCGGACGTGCTACCGTCCGTCGAAGCGTTGTCCGAAATGACGATCTCGTAACTCTCTGCAGGTAAGGCGGCGTTTGGGACCGACAGGATCGTTTCCTGCAGCAGGGCACCGGGATTGAAGACCGGGATAAGGAACGCGATCTTGCCAGCCCGCGTATTCGGTAGCGCCGCTGTCATTGGTACACCCGGCTTTCAGACGCGTAGAAGGCTTGCGCCTGCGCATACTCGTCCGGTGTACCGCAAAAAAGCACGTCCTCGGATTCGATCACCTCAAAAGCAATTTTGCGCCCGCGTGCGATCAGGGCGTTGTAAAGCGGCGCCACGTAACGCTCACGGCACTCACTCTCGCTCTGCGGGGGCGCGGGATTTTCGTAAGCCCAGCGAAACTCGTTCACGGTCCGGAAGTGATAGAGACCGGTGCAGCAAAATTCGGAAATGCGCCGTTTCTCAGTGACGTTTGCTACCATGTTCCGGCGCACACGGTCCGGATACACGAACGACCAGTGATCGCCGATACCCCGGAACACTTCCAGATAGCCATCGCAACAGGGGTCCAGTAGCACGCGAGGCTTGGTGTAGGCGTGGCGGATGGTGTCGATGTTGAAGATCGCCAGCTGTTCGTCCGGTGAGGCGTTCAGCAGATCAAGGCCGCAGAAAACCGTTTCCGCCTGTCCCCTTGTTCCGTGCAACAAGGTGACGATCTTCGCGTGGGCGATGTTCAGCGCCCGGCTGCGCGCGTCGACAAACGCCGCCGCTTCGCCGTCAAGGACAATAAAGAGAAAGGCATCCTCGCGGAAATATGCGGCGAACCCTGCCACCACATGATCGAACACCGTGGCGCCATTTAGGGGCAGCCGGTATTTCGGCGCCTCGAAGCCGGCCTCCCGGAAGCGGCGGCTTTCGCCGGCCATGGGGAAAACGAACATCATGCCGCCCCCCGGAAACAGGAGCGATACAAACGGTATCCATTAGCCAAAAATGCCCATTGGCGCTGCTGATTGTCGCCATGCAAAGGCAGCATGGAAAAGAACAGCAGGACGGAGATCGCTGCGGCAATGCGGGCGCGCCGTTCATCGCCTTCACAGATGATATCGAAGAAGAGTTGCTCGATCTCATCCTGCTGTGGGACGGCGGCAATCTCAAACTCCAGCTGGTACGCTTCTGAGCGTTCCAGTTCATAGTAGCCGGCCACGATCATATCGTAGCCACCGGCGAGCGAATGGTGCAGCTTTCCCACATCGTAGCGGGTGTCGCCGAACAGTTCCGGCCTGCCCGGTTCGGTGAAGCCGCGCGGATCGACCAGCTTCACGGCGCCACGACGGAAATCGAACAGGATATTGCTCAGGCAAAAATCGCCGTGCAGAATTCCGGAATCTTCCAGCTGCGGCGGTCCGATGATTTCTCCCATCTGTTCGATGATGGCGGGAGGTGAAGGCAGCCGTTCGCCGTTGACGGTCCAGAGGCGAATCTATCCCCGCCGATTGCGCGAAAGACTCGAAACGCGCGACGGCCTTGCCGTTGTAAAGATGCGTGAACCAGGCATCGCGAACGCCGTCCGGCTTGGCGAGGCGAAACCGCTGCAGCACCTCGTTGCAGCTTGCGAGAATTCGGCGCCAGATCGCCGCCGGTAGCGCGCCGAACACGAACAGATCGTTCAGCGGACACAAATATTCGTAACTAAGGCTGTAGCCCGCTCCGCGTTTTGAGGCCTCGAGCCGGCCAAGATAGGTTGGTACGTACGGCTTCAACTGGACCGGCAGTTCTTCGAACCAGGCTGCCTCCGCCTCCATTTTTTCGCGTTGATCGCTGGTCTTGCGAACGACACCGCGCGAAATCGAGATCGAGTTGAATGCCCGCTCGGTCGTCAGCGTGCGGCGCGATTCGTAGTACGTATTCAGGTGGCCGAGATCGAGCCACAGTCCGCAATTTTCCACGGCTCGAAAGGACGGAACAAACGCAGCATAGTCGTTCAGCGCAGAGAGCAAATCTCGCGTCCGGGCAAGACCGCGCAGGAAATCAACACCGCGCGAAAAACTGAAGAGACCGCTGATGATCGGCTGTTCTGCGCAAGCTCCTTCGGCCACCGGAGCGACAAAGACCGGCGCCGCGTTCTGCAAAACTGCCCAGGGGTACGGATGGTCTTCGGCATGCACCGAAAGCGCGTCGCATGGGAATGATTCCAAACCTACAAAGAGGGTATCTCCGTGAAGCAGAACCACAGGCTCTTCGCCCTCCACGCTCTGAATGAGCGCCAGCATGATGGATTCGGCCAAGTTCAGACCGTCGGCAATCCGAACGATCTTGACTGCCAGACTGTCCAATAGCCGGCCATCACGTGGCGCAATGCGGAAATTTTCCGGCAGGGTGAGTACAACGCGATCCACAAACCGCCGCAGCAACTCAACCTGACGCACGAACAAACGCGCATTGCCGGCCGGCAGAAACGCCGGCGGCAGGCGCCCGAACTCAACCGCCATCTCCGGGTTGATGTAGGCGGCAGAGGCAATGATGCCGACGCTCATCCGCCGCGCTCCCGGTCGAGAAGCGCGGTGATCGCGGGCAATTCAAGCGACAGGAATTCCGACGGGCGGATGGCCCTGTCGTCCACATAGAAGCCGCCCTTGCCGCACCACGGTTTGCCGACATGGACTTCGTCAAAGGGAACGTCGTGCCGCCGCAGCCAATCGACGATCACCGGCAGGGTTTCCGCGTTGATGCGGCCGATCGAATTGCCGAAGCTCCGCATGTTGCGCGACGTGACGATCGCGATACGAAAGCCCTCCGACGAATACCGGCGGACCTGCTCGCTAACCTTCTGATTGGGCAGAACGTGCTCGTATCGTGCCGCGCTGCCGTCGACGGTCAGTGTGCCGTCCAGATCGATCACCAGGGTCTTGTCGCCGATCATTCCGCGGCTGCCATGGCTGGTCGCGGCGTGGAAGCAACTTTGGCCAGACGACGAACAGCGACTCGATCCGCGAACCAAACCGCCGGTACTGCGAAAACACAGCCGATAATCAGCCCAAGGATGAGAAGAAGAATGCGCTGCGGTGAAACCCGCTCGCGATCATCGGGAATGGTTGGCGGATCGATCACGCGAAACGCAAATTCCGGTTGCCCCTTGGCAAACATGTAGTTCTGGAGCTGGCGCTCGTATGCGGAGGCGAGCGCGGCGTTCAGCGCATTATTCGCGTCTGGGCCTTCGCCGCTCCGCATTTCGTGCGTCAGATAGCGCATGTTCTGCTGGGCTTCGCGAATGGCGCGATCGCGCAATTGGCGATTGGCGAGGTCGATCAGGTCCCGCGCCCATTTCGCGGCGAGCGCCCGATCCTTCCAGGTGATCGCCAATGTAACAATGCCGCTGCGGCGGTCGAGATCGATGTCGCGGATGTGGTTGTCGAACAGCCGGTAGCCTTCCCGCAACGTGGGTACGCGCCAGTCCGGAACGTCCCAGCGCCTGTTCACGGCATCCCATCGGCTGCTGAAGAGAATGGGCAGCAGATCTTGTTGTTTCGCGTACGTGTCGAATAATTCGCGCGAACCCAGCACGGCGACGGCTTCATCCTGAGTGGAATTTTGCCGGGCAAGCAGCGCGCCAATGCCGCCGAGCCCGCTGATCATGGGATTGGCACCGGTTTCGTGCACAACCGGCATCAGGACGATCTCCACGCGCCAATAGGAGGGAAGCACGAGGCCGAGAACTGCCGCCGAAGCGACGCAGAACAGAACGACGAGTGAAGCAACAAGCCAATGGCGCCGGAGGCGTGACAGGAGAAGAGACAGGCCGTCCGGGGCGGCCGGTTCGGTCCATGCCTGCCCGTCCGTCTTTGAGGACGCGGATTTCGCCCCTAGCACCCACCACCCTCCAGTTCCACCTGTGGTGGGGACGAATCCGCTCGCGTTTTTATTCCGCAGCGAAAAACATTTCGCTGCCGGACCGATGGGCCATTCCCAAGCGGCCTTGGCTCGCGCAAACCTAGGTTCGGAGATGGTCGCCTGGGCTGCGGAGGCGCGTGTTGAGATTTCCCAGACTGGTTCGATCGCCGCTATTCGGCGGATTGGCCGACCAAGCGATTGTCAGCTTCGGGAATTTCGCCCTGAGCCTTGTGCTGGCGCACCGCTTGTCGAGCCATGAGTACGGCACATTTTCGCTGGCCCTGTCCTTCATCCTCTTCCTGAACCTGCTGCACCAGGCGCTTGTGTGCTACCCGTTATCCGTGCGCGGGGCAGCCGCAGACTCTGACCGATTTCGATACCTGCTGAGCGTCGCCGCCATCGCGACGCCAATTTGCACTCTGGTGGCATTGCCAATTCTCGGTGCCGCTCTTTTCAGCATGAAACGGCTTGACCTGTTGCCGGTCGCGTTCCTCGCCCTTGTGGCCTGGCAGCTTCAGGAAGTCACAAGGCGCGCGATCCTTGCGCGTGCCCGCTATCGTTGGGCTATCGCAATTGATGGACTGCGCTATGCCGGCGCGCTGGGTGCCATCTTAACAATTGGCATTTGGGTTACACCTTCCGTTGCGCTTCTTGCGATCGCGGGCGCATCCGCGTTGTCGGTCATCGTTGCGGCTTGCACGCTGCGCTTCCGCTTTTCCGGCATTGTCGCAAAGCTGCCGCAGGAGATCGCGATCCACAAGGAATTGGGCGGCCCGGTTTTTCTGGCCAACCTGCTGCTGGCGTTCTCCACACAATGGTTTTTGTGGCTGCTCGGCTGGATGCATGGCCCCGCCGCAGCAGCATTGCTGGTCGCCCAGGTGAATATCGCGGCGATTGTCAGTCCGGTGATGTTCGGCGCGGAGAACGTGCTGGTCCCGGAAATCGCGCGGACCAAAGAGGCTCTCAGCTTTACTGATCTGCGGGCGCTGCTATGGCGGCGCGGCGGCGCATGCCTGCTTCTGGTGGCGCCTATACTTTTGGCGCTGCTGATGTTTCCTTCGGACGCCCTGCACGCCTTCTATGGGGCTGCATCGCCCTACGCAGCGCATCCGGTGAATCTGCAAATTCTTACGTGGACATACGCTGCATTTCTCGTTGCGGCGATTCTTGGCGCGACCCTTCGCGGCTATGGTGCAACCGAGGGCGTGTTTCGCATGCAGCTCTATCCTGCCGTGTTTGGTGTTGTCTGCGGCACGGGGCTCATCTGGGAATATGGCGTTCTCGGCGCCTGCATTGCCTCTTTGTGCGCAGGACTGCTGCGAGTCATCGTGGGGATGCAGTTCGTCTGGAAACTGCGCGCTATCACGCTGCACACCACACCAAGTCTTGCGGCCGCCTCATGACGTCCACAGAAGTCGAGATTCCACGTTCAGACCCTCTCGATGTGATCGAGAGAATGCTGTGGATATCTCTGCTTCTGCTGGTTCCGATCTCGAGTTCGCCGCTCTTGCCCTTCGGATCCGGTACCCTGGTTCGGCCGCTGGCGTTTGTGCCGGCCGCCATGCTGCTTTGTACGACAGCGTTGCGGATCGTCGTGTTGCGGCAAACGCCGACCCTGCGCCGCGGCGGATTTCTGTTGCTCGCCTTGTTTGGATTGTATGTGCTGGCTTCCGGATTGGCGGAAATTGCCTTCCTGCCCGACCGGATTTTCAAAGGACAGACGCCACTCGGCAGTTTCCTGCGCGCAATATCCACGCTGGGCGTCGGATTGGTCTTCTACGTCGTCGCACGACTGCGGTTGCGAACCACAGACGATGCAAAGGCTGCATTGCGCTATTTGTTCATCGGCATGACTGCGTCAGTCGCGCTTGCGGTCGTGCAGGTAATCGCCATGACTCAGCATGGGCAGATGCTGCGGACCGTGCAGACGATCACAGATCTGTTCGCAGTCCACTACGATGGCCTGGTGTCGCGTGCGCAGGGAATGACGTTCGAGCCGTCCTGGCTTGCAACACAAATCATCGTCTTGATGTTGCCGGCGTTGATAGCCGCTGCTCTTTCGGGAGAGCCGTTCTTTGAGGCGCGATCCACATTTGCCCGCTATCTCCTCTTGTTTGCCGGATTTGCCATTGCGCTCACGGGGCTATTGTGCGCCGGCTCGCGCTTCGGGTTGGCTTGCGTTGCAGCGACGCTTCTCTTCAGCGGTTTGCTTGCGTTGCGGCGCGGACGGTTCGTCGCCTTCGGCGCGTTCCTGGTTGCGGTTTTGCTCGGCGGTGGCGCGCTTCTCGCCATGAGCAGCCTCCGCGCCGGTGCGGGCGCCACCTATGTCCTGGGACCGGTGATCTACCTCACGCAACGGGCGGAGCTGCCCCAGGACCGTTCAGAAATGGCGACAGACGTCACGGATGCTCTTGCGCTCGGCGGCCGTATTTCTGCAGGCCAGGCGGCACTGGATATGTGGCGCGACCACCCCCTGCTCGGGTTGTCGCTTGGCAACAGCTACCGCTACTTCGGAAAATATGCGCCGGACTGGGCTTTCGAAACGCAGTTGTTCACCCAAGGGGCTCGTGAGGGGATCGGCTGGCTCGACACGTTCTCGCCCGAGAAAGGGAACGCGAAGAATCTCTATCTGCGCTTGCTGGCGGAAACCGGGCTCATAGGCTTCATTCTGTTCTTCGCGTTCTTCATCAGGCAGATTCTTGCGGGACGGCCCGTTGACGAGTTCCATCGCACCTTTCGGCTCGCGACGTTCCTGGCGCTGGGTTTTGCCTTTCTCAATCAGGATTCGCTTGCCGATCCGCTGCTCTGGCTTCCCCTCGCTCTCTGCTTCGCGCTGAGCGGCGCCCCCGCCGCGCGAAACGGGCAACGCATCACCTCTGCCAGCTTGGCGATGGAATAAATTCGACGGCCGCCACGTCTTATCAGGGCCAGGGGCAAGCCACGCACACACGGCAATCGCTTCCGTCGAACGCGGCACGCTCGGATAGGCGCGGAGCTCTTCCTCGCGGGCGTGGTCAGCATGGATGCGTTTTACCGGTCGCGAATTGCGGTGGTGTCCACCCGTAGCCTTTATAGGGCCGCCGGCCGGCCGGCCATTCTCAAAAACATCATCCGCGCACTGGAACAGACGAACGACGTAACAGTCTTTCCTCTCCCTTCGGCCATCGAGCGCGGGCGCACGCGTGGTCTCTACGCTGTGCTGGGCCAATTGCTGAAAAGTCTCGTTCACAGGCGTCCGCTGCCGCTCCAATGCCTTCTGTACGGGTCACGCCAGCAATGCGAGCGCCTCGCGGGGAAGATCGAAGCGAGCGCTTTCGACGCGGTCTATCTCGATACCGTCCGCTGCTATGCGCTGCTCGCGCTGTTGCGGAGACGGCTGCCGCATCTTCACATCGTGACAGACTTCGACGATCTGATGTCGCGCCGCGCGCGTATTCTCGCACAAAAGCGCTTTCCACTTTTGGCTGGACACGTCGGCCATTCCCTCCAGCGTTGGATTCGCCTTCTCTTCGAAGGGCCGCTAGCGCGGTTCATTACCGCTTATGAATCAACGACGCTGCCTTGGGTCGAAAGGGACGTGGTTTCGCAATCGTCGGCGACAGTGATGCTCTCCGCCGTTGAGGCAGAACACCTTCGCGAACGTTTGCCCGCGAACACCGCCTCAACGGTTCACGCGATCCCGCCCGGCTTCGCGCTGAAGGCCGAACCATGGAGTTCACCGGCAGCATTGCGTTTCGTCTTCGTCGGCGGGGACGACCTTTTGCAAAACCGGATGGCGATCGACCATCTGCTCGCACTGTGGCGGAAGCTGCGCCCGGCGGCGCCCCTGCACATCTACGGAAGACAAGCCCGCCGCCCTGCTCCGGTGGAAGGCGTTCACTGGCACGGCTTTGTCGAAAGCACAGCGGCCATCTACACGCCGGGCAGCATTGCTCTGGTGCCGGCGCTGGTCAAAGGCGGGATCAAGACAAAGGTGGCCGAAGCGTGGGCGTGGGGCTGCCCGGTTCTCGGTAACGATGCGGCGTTCGAAGGGTACGCTATCCGCAACTATCCCCTCGCGCTGCCGGAAAGAGATTGGAACAAATTTCTCTTACAGCCCGAGGCCTTTGTGGACAGATGGCTGGAGGCTGCGCGCCTCGGACACGACTTCATTCGCAGGGAGATGTCGCCGGGCTCCTTCGCGCAGTCTTGGAATGACATCATGATTCCGTTCGCCGAGCGCGCAGTACAGGAGCGGAGAGCGCAACTCCGCGTGGTGGCCGCGTGATGTCACGACAGCGCAGGAGAAGGGTGCAGCCGCTCCACGAGAAATTTCTCGATTGGCAAGCTGTAAACGTCGTTCTCGATCCGCCAGCGCGACATGCGGCGCAACGGCTGCGACAGCCTTCGGCCTGCTGCAAACGCATAGCGACTGTAGAACTTGAATCGCTCCAGACGGCGATAGAGTTCGGGGGAAACCCAACTACCGGCAGCGCCGCCGACATAGTCGAACATCGCCCAATCATCCAAGGTTTTCGGAGCCGCTTCGCGCACGCTCGCCGCCAGCGCGGAACCCGGGTAGGGCTTGTAATAGAACACCGGCGTTTCGAACCGCGGGCTCATGGCCCGAAGCGTCTTGATGAGCCCGAGAGTCGATTCAACTTCTTCTGCCGTTTCATCGGGAAATCCGACGATGAACGAGAAGATCACGGCGATATCGAACTGCCGGCATTTTGCCGCCGTCTCCAGTACCGCATCGATGGTTGTATCCTTGAGGATGCGCTTCATCATGCGATGCGAGCCCGTCTCTACCCCCACAAGCACGCGCCGCAAGCCGGAGCGTACGCACAGTCTCCAGGTTTCGTCAGGCAGGCGCACACCCTGATCGGCGCGCAGCGTGCCCGCCCAGGTGAATACCAGTCCGCGCCGCAGGAACTCCTCGCAAATCTCCGCCACGCGGTGGCGATGCGTAAAGTAGGTCTCATCCTGGAAGTTGAGATCGGTGAATCGGTAGCGCTGCCACAGCGCCTCGATCTCGGTGCCAAGCCGCTCGGTCGACACGGATTTCCAATCCCGTCCGTACACGAATGGATCGGCACAGAAGGCGCAACGAAAATTGCATCCGATCGAGGTGATGTAGTCGAGCTGCCGGCGCCCCTTCAGTTCGAAATATCGCTCGACGGGAATCAAATCGAAGTCCGGCGGAGCAAACGCGTCCAGACTTTCCAGCCGTCGCGATTTGCCTTTCACGGTGGCGCCGTCAGCGCGCCACACCGTGCCGGCAATATTCTCGGGAACGTCCCCACGCGCGAGGCATTCGACGATCTCCGCGAAGCTCCTCTCCCCTTGCCCAAACACGGCGATGTCGATGCTCGCCTCGTCCAGCATCTCGACCGGAAACAACGAAGGATGCCAGCCGCCTGCAACCGTCACGATGTGAGGATAGGCCTGCTTCACGGCGCGCAGCATTGCCAGGCCGTCGCCGAGCGGCCGGCCCGTGAGCAGCGTCACACCAAAGCAAAGCGCGCGTTCGCAGGCACGCAGCGTTGCGGCGAGGGGATCGGTTTCGAGGCGGGCATCGACGATCCGAACATCAAAGCGGGCATTGTCCAGATTCGAGCCGATCGCCAGCAACCCCAGCGGCATGGTGTGGAACACCGCCGCTGGGTTGTAGAGCACGATTTTGTGCGGGGTTAGCACCATGGTTCCTGTTCGCCCTGCCCTCGCCCACCAAGCTGACCATAGCATGGCGCTGCGCGCGCACGCGACATACACCGATTGTGTCCGTGCATCACGGCTTGGCCCCCTCGAACGCGCCATCTACTCGACGCTTTCGTATCGCGATGTATTCCAGTTCCCGCTTACGGCCCCCGAAATTCACCGCTACCTCCACGGACAAGCGGCCCCGCAGGACGAAGTTGCGGATGCGCTTTCCGCAAGCCCTTTGCGAAACAGCCATCTTGACTTCGATGGCAAGTATTTTGCGTTGGGAGGCCACCGCGAGTTTTTCGCGGTCAGGCGCGCGCGCGAGCAGTTGTCGACCAAGCAATGGCCAACGGCACTGCGCATGGCGCGGTTTCTCGCGACCCTGCCGAATGTTCGCATGGTGGCACTCACCGGCTCATTGGCCGCCGGAAATTTCGACACCGGTGCGGATATCGATTTTCTGCTGCTGACCGATGGCGGAACGATGTGGCGCACGCGGGCGCTCTGCCGGTTACTGGCGCTTGCCGAGAAGAAATTGGGCACAGGCTTGTTCTGCCCGAACATGTTTTTATCCGCTGCGCAGCCGAAACTTGCCCGTCAATCGCTCTATGACGCGCAAGAGCTTTGCCAGATGATCCCGCTGTATGGCTTCGCGGAATACGAAGCCATTCGGCGTGAGAATGCATGGACCGATCATTATCTTCCCAACGCGAGCGGCGCGCCTGCCAATGCTCGAGAAATTGCGCCTTTTGCACCGGGATTGAAACGGCTGAGCGAACGCATTCTCGGCACCCCTTTGGGGCGCTCCATCGAAGCATTCGAAGCGCGGCGCAAGATTCACCGCTTCAACAACACCGATCGTCTGAAGGGTGCCTGGACCCGTTCCACGTTGGAGTCGCACAGTCTGTGGGACGACATGCGCCTTCGTATCGAAGCAGCCTGGCAATCGCGCATGGAGGCGATTGCTGAGAGATGAGCAACGGCTTCCATCAGCAATATCTCGCCTGCGTCGATGAAATCGAGCAGCGGTTTCCGGTCGCCGAGTGGCGTTGCGGCGATCTTGAAATTTGGCCGCTGGCGCGGATGGACCTTTACCTCGACATGTATTGGCAGAATGCCGGGACAGCCGCGCCGAAAGTCAGCCGCGCGCGCAAGGCGCTTCAGCATGTTTTCACGCCAGCGACCAATCTTTGGCGGCGCCGTAACGATCTTCGCCATCATGGGGTCTGGCCTCACAAGGCCGACGCGATCTTCCTGGGCGATGGCGTGTCGCTCGACTGCATCGAGGGCGCCTGGCAGGACCGGTACAGCGAGCCGCTGATCGAATCGCTCGAGCAACACGGACGCACAAGCTTCCTGATGCAGCCCGGCGATTTGCGCCGCACGCCGTGGCACCGCGAAACATTCCCGGCCAACATGGTGGATGCCGCAGCGCATACCCTCACGCCTTTTTTGGATCGGCCCATCGCACTGCCGGCGCTTGCGGATGTGCAAAAATTCGCTGCGGACGCCGGTATCAATGCATCGTCGCTTGCACATTCGAAGCTGATGCAACGCGCCAACACAGTTCGCGCGACGGCCGCCATCTTAGAGACCGTGCTTCAAAAGGTTCAGCCGCAAATCGCTTTCGTCACCACTTGGTACGCTGGTCTCGCGCCGGCATTCCTTCTCGCTTGCCGGCGGCGCGGCATCCTCTCGGTCGACCTGCAACACTGCCCGCAAGGCGGGCGGCACAAGGCGTACACATGGCGGGCGCTACCATCGGCTGGTTACAAAAGCCTACCCGCGGTGTTCTGGACCTGGAATCGAGAAGACGCCGAACACATTCAATCCTGGGCGCGCTCTTCGCCGTGGCATCGTGCCATCTATGGCGGACACCCGCGGTTAGCTGACAACGACGACAGAATACGCGTCGCGGCACTGGAAGCGCAGTTTAGCCAAGGTGGTTTCGAACGCGAAATCCTCGTTGCCTTGCAGACGATCCACGGCGCGCAAGATGTCTGGCGCGAACTCGCGCAAGAGATCGCAAGCAGTCCGTCTTCGTGGCGCTGGTGGATCCGGCGCCATCCGGCGGCGCGGCCCGCGGACGATCAAATGTTTGCGGACTTGCTCGCGCTTCGCCAGCCGAACGTCTGCATCGAGGAAGCTTCCGCCCTTCCGCTGTGGGCATTGTTGCCGCATATGAGCGCCGTGGTCTCTCATTCATCCGGTGCAGGAGCTGAAGCCGCTGCACTCGGTGTGCCCGCGCTCTTCCTCAGGGCCGACGCGGCCGGGCCTTTCGGACATCTTCTCGATGGACGAAAGGGGATGGTTTGCGGTGTCAACGAACTCATCGCACGCATCGCCGGCCTTCCGGCGCGACCAAGTCAATTGACGGGTGCAACTGCTCCACCATTAGAGCAGACACTACGCACGCTGGAGAGCATGGCGACCGACTATGGCGAACTGTGCCGCTCGGCTGGCAACGAACGTTGGCGACCATCAGAAGCGTTTGGCGCGATCGGAGGTCAGGCGTGATCTTCGATTCAACCATTGCCGCTGGAGATCGCGAAGCAGCCGATCGAACCAGTCACACCGATGTGGGTACATATCGGCCGACCACCCGATCGGGGCAACTGTGCAAACGCTGCTTCGACATCGTCGCGACATTGCTGTTCCTGTCGTTCGCGATCCTGTTCGCAGTTCCCGTGATAGCGGCCATTGGCCTTGAGGGCGGAAGCCCAATCTATCGCCATCTTCGCATCGGACGCGGCGGCCGCGTATTCAACTGCTACAAATTCCGCACCATGCATATTGGTGCCGAGGCATCGTTACAGAATCTCCTGGCACAGAACCCCGCGCTGCGCGAGGAATGGAACGAGGGCTTCAAGCTCCGCAACGATCCGCGCGTCACCAAGCTCGGGCGCTTCCTGCGCAAGACAAGCCTCGATGAACTTCCGCAGATCTGGAACATCCTCAAGGGCGAAATGAGTTGGGTGGGGCCGCGGCCGATCACGTCGGCAGAATTGCCCAAATACGGCCCGCATCTGCCAGCCTATCTCGCCTGCCTGCCGGGAATCACGGGCCTATGGCAGATCAACGGCCGCAGCGACACAACCTATCAAGACCGCATTCGCTTCGATGCCGAATATGCGGCACGCCAGTCGCTTCTGCTCGACCTGAAAATATTGCTGCTGACCATCCCCCGCGTGTTGGCCGCCCGCGGCAGCCGGTAGCAGTGGCGCTTGCTCGCAGGCCGCGCTTCCAACCGCGCCGATAACGGATCAGAGCATCTGCACAGTCACAGCGAGGCAGCAACACCGCTGATGCATGCTAGGCGCCGGCGGCACGCTTCCGCTTCTTTCGCTCGTCTTCGTCCTCGGGCGATCCCCCCACCACGCCGAGGAAGTCGACGGAGATGATGGACGGCGCATTCTGTTGATTTCGCGCTGAGGTGAGTGTCTCGGCGACCTGCGCGGCCGCTCCCGCTGCGCTGCTGGCGCCCGTCTGCGCTGCCACGTCCACGGAGCCAGAGCCCGGCACGCCAAACGCGCTTCCGCCCACGCTGAAGTTCTCGGCGTTGGCGACAACTTGCGCGGCGATGTACAGGTTGCCCGACACCCGCACGCCAGCATCGCCAGCGTCCACCGTGCCGCGCGGCGCGATCAGGTAGACGTTCGGTGCAGGTTCGCCGGGCGCCGGCTCGAACGCGGCGATGCCCGCGCCGCTCACGCCGCTAACGGAATCCACCTCGCCGAACAGATCCTCATCGAGCCGAATGACAACCGGCGGGAAGTTTGCCGATGTCTTCGGGCCCTGGCCGGCGTTCAAGTCGCCGTTCGAGGACCACATGGCGATGTTGCCGCCGCCTTCAGTGAACAACCGGCTCTGATTGAGCAGGAAATCCAGGTCTGTGAAGCTGAATATGGAGCCGCCGCGCAAAGTCAGGATGCCTTCGTAGCCCAGCGGGATGGCAACAATGCTTGCAGGATAGAGCGTATCGTTCGGATTGCCGGCAAAGAGGCGTCCGCCATCGAAAGTGCGCCGCGCAGCCTGCTCTGATGTGCGTACGGTCGAACCGGCGAGCACGCGTCCGCCCGGCCCGAGTATGTAGATGTTGCCGCCGTGATCGGTCTGGATCGTCGCCAGACGGAGATCGAGATTGCCGGTTTCCACCGGCTGGTTGGAACCGTTACCGCCGCCCGTGAGGTCATTCAGGGTGTAGCCGTACGATGCCGGGAACAGCGTGTTCACGGCAAGGTACCCGCGCGCGTACTGCTTGAACGATGGACCGTTCGGGTCCGAGGTTTGAACCAATTCGTTGAAGTATACATTGCCAAGCAGGAAGACCCGCTGCTCCAATCCCGAGAGGGTTTTGAACACGTCGTAAGCCTGCTGGAACGTCACGTCCGTTGTGCCAAAAGCCTGCTCGAGCTGGGTCGCGGCGTGCGACTGCATCCAGTCGATCAGGATAGGGCCATAGACCGGCTGGTTGCGATCGGGAACAAGATTTCCGAAGGCATCGCGAACCTGTACGAACAGATCACCGTCCAGATTGGGCAGGTTCGCCGGATCGAGATAGTAGTCGCGGAAGCCATCGAAGTTCTGGCCCTTGCCGACGCCGAATTCCACGAACAGATTTGTGCCATCCGCCTTCAGCCAGGGATTCCAGTCGTTCCCGACTGAGAGGATGCCGCCGCCGAACGTCAATTCACCGGCGGACCCACTGGTGCCACCAGGCAGGGACTGGAAACCATCGGTAACTGCGGAATTGAGGAACGGACCGGCGTCGCGTCCAGCTTCCAGGAAGAACGAGCCCGACCCGCCAACAATGAACGTGTTGCCCTGAACAGCAGCCTGCGGCGCACCATAAATGGGAACATTCAGTTCGCTCAGCCCGATCACTGGCTGAACAAGCTTGGTGGTCGCTGTGATGTCCCGCCCGGCAACGACGCGGGTGATGTCATTTGCGGATAGATTTTGGCCGAAGAACATCATGTTGACGATGTCGCGTCCTGCCCCGACGCGCGTCTGCTTCGGCACGTACAGGATCATGTCGAGGATGTCGTTGCCGGCGTAGACCCGGTTGGCCACGTCGTCGTCCAGATGCGTCGCGCGGCGGTTGTGCAGCGCCTTGCGTTCCGCACTGCTCATGCCCGGAAGCACCCCGGGGAAAAGGAACAGATCGCCGCTCAGGACCTTGCTGCTGCCAGCATGGAATATGGAGAATGCGCCAGGCAACAGGCCGGGATCGGCATCCGACATTGCGATAACGGTCGGGGCGATGTCGTTTCCGGCAACGAGTTGAAGCTCGCCGGTGGGGCTCGGATAAAGAAGGATTGAGCTTGCCTGGCCCGTACCGCCGGTGCTCAGCGCCAGGTCGCCCGTGAGCGAGACCGCGCTCAGCGAGCCGGGATACACAGCGACGGCTGTATCGCGTGTGATTGTGTCTCTCTCGGTCAGAACATCCGCGCCCGTATTGTCGATGGTGACATCGCCATCGGCGAGGAGCGAAATGCCCGCATCGGCGGAATAGAAGCCGTGCGCATCCAGGTTCTTGTCGGTTTCGGAAGCGGCGCCGCCAACACCTAGCGCGGTGATGCCTTGTATCTCTATGTCGCCTATCGCCTGCAGATTCACGTCTGCATCCGACAGACGCACCCGCAATTCATTTGCCTGGATGCTGCCGACGAAATCGGTGGTGATGTCGCCGGCGCTCAGAATATTCCCACGGACGGAGATATCGGCGATGCCGGAGCCCATATCCAAACGTCCGCCAAGCAGATCACCCCCGGCTCGAACATCCACATTGCCGCCGCCGAAGGTCCATAATGCCAATGACGGCTGGCGCGTCTTTCCAAAATCCACAGCTGCCGTTGTGAGCGATGTCGTGTTCACAATCGACAGGTCGGAGACATCGCCGCCGGCCGTGATGCTGACATTGCCGCCGCCCAGCACGCCCACGCCATCCGTGAACAGTTGCGGGTTGATGCGGATGTTCGACGTCTGGCTGATGATGCCCGAGCGCCAAAGCTGGTCGGGTGTTCCGATCCAGCCATAGCGACCATTCGGGTTCTCGAAATATCTGGCGACGCGGGCAACATCCCAGATGTCGCGACGGCCGAGAACGTCGCCGCCCGCGGACATCGAGATATTGCCGCCGCCGTCCGCATACACCGGGTTCGTGATCAGGATGCCGGTATAGCCAGTGCCAGCGGTATCCGGCGTTCCGCCGGCGCCGTAGCGATAGCCATTGATCATCGGATCGGAAAGGTAATCGCCGGTTGGCAGAAAGGCGCCCGGGTCGATCATAGCCGTCAGACCGCTGAGCGCATCGACGATGATCTGCTTGCTCGGATCGACAAGGTGGCCAGCGGTGTAGACGGCGGTTCCCCCTACCTGAAGGTAGCCCGTGCAGTCCTTCTTGTCGCAATCCTGCCCGTCAGCATTCCTGTATTTGATCGGCCCGTTCGTCATATCGATGTTGCCAGATGCAGCAAGATCGATGCTACCGGTACCGCTTCGCACCAGCGTGCGTGCATAGGCTGTCGTCGGTTTGCTGATGATTGGATCTTTGGGCGGCTTGTACTCCCCTTTGAATTCCGAGAAGTCTGGCGCCACCGCCTCTGCCATGAATCTCGCAGCGAGACTCAGCGTGGTCGCAACACCCGTCAGGCTCTTGGAGTCGAAAAGCTGGAATTGATCAGGATAGTTCGCGAAGAAAGCGTTGGCCGCGTTGAGCAGGAAGTCCTGCACGCCCCTGGGCGCGTTCGTGAAGTTGATGAAGGTGTAGGAGTTCGGATCGAGATTCGGATTCTCCGCGAGGAACGTCTGGTACCACTGTTCCGGCGTCAGCAATTGCGAGCCGATGGCCAACAACAGCGTGTCGCCAAAAGCCGACGAGGCGCCGTCCTTGGACGCCGCGTAGGTGTATTTCTTCTCGCCCTCGATGATGAGATTGCCTGTCGCGCCGGGAATGACGTGCAGCGGATCGACGCTCGCCAGATCCGCGCCGCCGACCAGGCGATACGACCACGACTGCACGGCTTCGGTGCTACCGTCTGCCTTGGTGAGCAGTGGGAACATTTGCATGCTGCCCAATGGATCGCCGGTGTTGTCGTCGAGCGAACCAAGCGCCGCGGGCGAATTGGCTTCCGGATTGTAAGGCGCGGGATTGACCAAAAGGCCACGCAAATCGGGGCCGAACGGAATCGACACATAGGAAGGAGGCAACGAATCCATCAGCATCCAGTCGGCGATGCCGCCGCAATTGCCGGCGTTGCAGCCAGTGGCAAGATAGGCGGAATAGATTTTCTCGCCGCCGCCCAGCCCCATGTTCAGGTAGTCAGGATCGTTCTGGTCGTGGAACTGGAAGAAGCCGTCGGTGATGCTGCCCTTGATGTCGAGCGTGCCGCCGGCGCGAATGGTTAGAATGCCCGGCTCGCCAAAGATGGAGCCGTCGGTGCGGTATATGAGAGTACCGTATTTTTCGAAGAGTTTGGCCTCCATCCCGGGAAGAACATAATATTTCCCATCAGGCAGAAGGCCGACGAGGCAACCACAGGAGTCGTGATACGCGTCCTCAATTTTGATGCTGCCGGCACCCAGATTCCAGTTAGAGGACAGAATGATGTCGCCCGAATAGTCCAGTTCCATGCCGGGGTCTTCATGGAAAACATCGGAGTTTATGAGATCGCCGAGTTGACCGTCCGAGGCGGAAATATCGAAGTCCTGAACGAACTGAACGAGCGTGCCATCGCCATAGTCGGCCAGGAAATTCAGCTGTCCGTCCTCGCCGATTGCACCTAGGTCGAGAACGACTTGGCCCTTGTCATTGATCGTGACGCCGACGAAATCCGGATCGGCGGCAATCTGCGCGAGATCGAACTTCTTGAAGCCTTCGAGGATGATGCTTCGCGCACCATTGATCGCGCCGTCGTAATAGACGTTCACGGTGTCGCCGCTATCCTGCTCAATCACCGGCGATCGGAAGTGCACGATGCCGCCGACATCGCCCGGGACGTAGGTGTAGTAAAGGGTTCCGTTGTAGTAGAGCGGCACCAGGCGATCGGCCGTGTTTCGGGCCGACACATCGATGATCGCGCCATTCTCGACATTGATGACGCCGTCGCCATCGGTGCCGATTAGAACGTTGCCGCCAGCCGCTTGGCGGGTAGACCAGGAGCCGTAACCATTCGCGTGCGCATCGATCAGCGAGCCGGACTCAAGCGTCACGCCATCGATGCCGAAGAGACTCACTGTACCGCCACTGGGGCCAGAGACATCCAAAGTTCCAAAGATATCGACCAATCCGCCATCGGCCGTCAGCACGATCGCGGAAGCCGTCAGCGTTTCATTGGCGTCCAGCACCAGGTCGCCCGTTGCCGTGCGGACCGCGATCATGCCGTTAAACTCGTCGCCAACCAGACCATCCAAGGTCGAGAGATCGAAGGCGTCGTGCTCATCCAGAATGAATGAGCCACCACCGCCAGGCGCGGTTGCTTCCAGCGTTCCGCCGAAATTGACCCCACCCTCGACCGCCTGCAGCTCGATCGTCCCGGCAATCCCAGCGCCGCCGCCCACCGACAATGTGGAGCCGGAAAGCAGATCGATGTCGCCGTCTTCGGCCGTCAGTTGCAGCAATCCACCTGGAGCGGAGACGATGTACGGATCGGCCGCGTCGCCGAAATTGTGCGAGTAGCCCGGCGTCTCCAGTTTCGCGCCCTCGCCGATAGTAATGCCCGTGGATGAGGTGAGATGGAGGAGGCCGGCTGTCGAACGAATAGTGGTCCCGGTGACGTCAATCGAATTGCCGGTGATAGAAATGGAAGAGCCCGGCGCACCGTCCACCTCATCAGCCACTGCCCCGGTGGGATTGGAGATGTTCACATCGCCAGTCGTGGTGAGCGACAGGCTGGGGATCAGCATCGGTTGTCCCGGTACTGGCGTAACAGCGCGGTCCCCGAGGAACGGCGTCTGAAGATTCAGATCGGCGGGACCGACATCGAACACCGATTTCTTGCCGACCGCATAAATGCCGGTCGCGCCGGCAAGCGTAACGCTTCCACCAAAGCCATAGGTGTGCACCGTACCGGAGCCGAAATCGATTTCATTCGCGTCGATGGTCAGCGCACCGCTGCCGCAGGCAGGCGCTCCGTCGGAATCGCATGCCGCGCCGGCATCCTCATGGTTGGACAATTCCAGTTCGTCGGCCGTCAGGATGACGGAATCGCCGTCCAGCAGCACCAGTCCCGGCGTGTCCAAGGTGACGTTGTTGAAGTCATAGGTGCCGGAAGAGAACGCGATGTCTCCGGGTGTGCGAATCGTCAGGTGCTGGGACTGCCCAAACAGCGCCTGCAATTCCGGCGTGATGACCAGTCCTTTGATCCCCTCGCCATTGGAGGTAAAGGTGACTTGGCTTGCACCAAGCGCAAGCTGACCGGCCTTGATGATCGCATCCGGCGAGGCGGTGAGATTGCCGCTCGACTCCAGGAGCAGCGAAGCGCCTTCGAGGTCGGCTCTGCCGACGGAGAGTTTGCTCTCCTCCACATCCTGTATGTCGTTTCGCGTGACGAGACGCTCTGGGCCGGTGGAAACACGCAAAACCGCGCCCTGTCCTGTCATTCCTCCGTCGGCGGAGCCGTTGATGACATAGTCGCCGCTGCGTGTATCATCCACAATTCCGGTAGCGATAATCGTCGCGCCGTCATTGAGCGTGATAGAAGATCCCGCGCCGTCTACCGCAAGAATCACTTCGGGACCGGTCAGCGGATGCGAAGCATCGTTATCGACGGCGATCGAATCCGCGGTGATGTCCAGCGTGGTCGTGCCGTCTGCATTGTCGGTTCGCACGCCGCCGATCAGCAAGCTTGACGCATTGAGATTGGAAAGGCTGTCCGCCAACAGATAGATGATACCGTCCTCGGCATCAGCCGGCAGGGCGGACACGACATCGAACGCTTGCCCGCTGATATCGACCTGCGAGCCGCGCCCGCCCTCGCCTGGCGTTGTCGTCAGTTCGGTATCGATGGTCAGAGTCTCTTTCGGCGCAAGCACGAGCCGGCCTGCGTCGATCGGCAGACGGGGCGGCAGTTTTCCATCATGCGCCGCGTCCTGCGCGAATTTGAGATTCGCGGAGGTGAGCGCGATATTCGAGTATTTGCGGAAGATGCTTTGACTCTGCACGGTGAACGAGCGGGTTGTCGACTCGTACGTTCCCGTTCCCGCAGTCCCATAATAACCGGCGACGACGTAGCTGCCGTCACGGAGTTGCCCGACACTACCGGGAGCGAAGTTCGAAACGCCGCTGTTTTCGACGATGCGGAATGCACCGGGCAAGGTCGCGTATTTCGCCGGGAGCAGCGTGTACCATCCCGCCGCCAAGCCGGGCACGCCCTGCAGATACACCTGCTGGCCCGCGCCTTGCGCGGAGTAGAGATCGCCATACTGCGAGGAATAGATCGGGTCATAAGGCGCGACCATGCCGTTCGAAAGACCGGGAACGATGGCGTACACCTGCCGGCCATCGGGGTACTGGTAGCCGTTGTTGCTGGTGAACGGATCGGTGTTGAACCGGTCGAGCACGTCGCGCGAGCCGCCGGTGCCCGAGATGAATTCATAGGCGTAAAGATCTCCACCGCCGCTGACGTCCACGGTCGCGCCGCTCTGCAAATCTACATTGTCGCCGCCGAAATTGAGCACGGCTTGCGGCGGCGCACTCAGTTCGTCGCTGCCCGTGGGCGCGAAGAACCACTCGATCTGATCTGTCGTGGTACCGTAAGGGATGATCAGACCTTCGGCGGAGACAGACGTGATACTTCCGGCCGTCGCGTTCATCGAGACCGTCTCCGGCGCGAAGGTGTTCGTAGTTCCGTCGGTGGTGAGAGTGAACGGATCGTCCCCGCCGATGGTCAGCGTCCCGAGCGGAACGCGAATGACGCCGCCTTGGACGATATTGGCCGCTTGAATGGTAAGGTTGCCACCTGCCGAATAGGGCGTCGGTGGTGTTTCGTCGCTCGAGCGCGCAAAGGTGATTGTACGGCCTGCGCCTGCCGAGGTGATATAAAATGTGGAGCCTGTGGTCGGGTATACTTGGGCAGCGGTGATCTCCAGATTGCCGTTGACCGCAAGCTGGCCGACCAGCGAATTCTTCACCGACTCCGGATTGACGTTGAAAATCTGCTGCCAGGGCTCGACACCGGTGAGGCGCAGATCGCCGGACACATCGAGCTGAACATCCGAAACGGACTGATCGAACAGCACCGCACCGCTAATATCCATTTCGTCGGCGCGGAACATAATTGTCCCTGTGCCCGGATCGCCCCGGTAAGGCGTGGAGACGTTCTGCAGCACGCTGTCGAAGCGGATATAGGGCGCGATGATCTCCAGAATGCCGCCATCGGAGCGAACGACGGGTGCCAGGCTGTCGCGCTCATTCGGATTGTTGAGATCAATCAGGCCATCGTAGGGCCGTGAAACCAGGAAGAAGCCGCGGTCCAGGTTTAGTGTGACGTCGCCGACCGACGTCAGGCTTCCCTGCGCGACGAAGGTGGCGAAGCCGGCTTCTTCCATCTGCGCGGCGGACAGCGGGGTGTTCTTGTCGGGATTTACGTCAGGATCGTTCTGATAAAGAACGGGGTCCAGGGCGACGAGCGTGCCGCCCAATCCGTGGCCACCGCCTTCGGCGTGAATCGTGGCGCCAGAGATGCTGCCGCCATTCCCCAATACCAGCGTTCCGCCATTGCTCCATACGGAAGTGGGCGTCAGCTGCCCGCCATAACCGGGCAAATCGAAAGTGTCCGACGCGCCGGAGATGTCAATCGTGGCGCCTGGATTTGCCGTCAGATATTCCGATGTGATCACGCCTTCTGGATTCACGATGTTGAAGACCGAAATACCGAGAGACGATCCAAACAAGGCATCGTTCGTGAGGCCTGCCGTTTGCGTCGCGATCGTTCCGCCCGAAATCATGCGGCCGGTTCTGATTGTTTCCGCATTCGCCCCTGTTCCGGTCGCCCGGGGGTTGATGATGGACACGCCAGACAGATCGGTCAGGCTGCCATCCGCGAGCACGATGCCGTCACTGGCGCCGACATTCGCGCCAAGGAAATAGAAGCTGTACTGCGCCGCCAGATCTCCGTTGTGTATTCCGTCTACCTTGGAATCCACACCTTCATCTATCGTGCCGTCGGCATTGACCGTGAAGACATCCGATAGATCGCGGATCGCAAGCGTGGTGTTCGTATTGTAGAGCGAAGGCAGAATTTCGGCCTGCGTGATCACACCGCCGGGAATTCGAATGAGTCCTGCATTGTAGAGCTTGGTCACTGAAAGACGGGATCCAGCTTCTCCGATGATTGCGCCGCCCTGGGCAACATCAAGTTCGATCAGCCCGCCCAACGTCAGGCTTATCGGGCGCGCATCCCAGGCATCGGCGGGAATGCTCGGCGTCATCACCGAGTACAAATCGCCGCCGGTCCCAAGATTGCGCAGTGCGATCGTTTGATCAGTGTCGAGCACGGACGAAAACAGGGATTCAGCAAGAAGAAGCGTTTGGCCCGCGCCGATCGTCAGGGATTGCGTGGCAAGCAACGCATTGTAGCCACCCAAACCATTGTTGAATGTATTCTGCTCCAAATCTGTTTTGTAAGACGTGATGTCGTAATTGGCGAAGCCCGCCTTCGAGAAGAAATCTAGCGGCAACTCCGTGCCCGTGGTCGCGATGCCATCGCCAAACGTGATCTGCGGAGTAATCAGCTGGAATGTGCCGCCTCCGCCAAATCCGGCGGCAAGAATGGTGCCATCGAGCGTAACGCGCGCGTTGATCTGGTCCGGGTTGATTGGAACGACTGGCGAGCCATTCTTGTCGATGGTCGTAACGCGGAATCCGGGTAGCGTTCCTGGATCGAAATTGGGGTCGATCGCCGCAAGCTGGAAGTAGTTGGTCTCTTCGATAAGACTTAGGTTTCCGCCATGCGCGGAGAGATCGAGTGTGCCATTCGGCCGAACATACCCACCGCCCGAAACATCGACCACCGAACTTTGATTGAGAAGTATGCTGCCGCTGATATCGACGTTCACTTTCTTGGGATCGTCGAGGCCGCCTTGGTCTTCAAAAAGAAGCTGCCGCGCAGCCGCGATCAGCGTGACAGAGCCGCCATTCGTGTAGGTCTCGCCTTCATAGCGGGATTGGTCGGCACCGAAATCGTTGATCCATTGCCCGCGCGCCGACAGCGTGCCATTCACGATGATATCGTAGGAGCCGAGTTGTGGATCGTCGGGATTGTCCGCCGTCGCGAACACCGATCCTATCCCAGCGTTGATCGTCTGCAGGCGGATCGAGCCCGACGGCACGAAGACCTTGCCATCGACCGTAATCGTTCGCCCCGCCAGCGCGCTGAAAACCCCGCCGGCGTCGAGGTTCAGAGTTGCATCGGAAGCAATGTTGATCCTGCCGCTAGTTTGCAGCGCAACTTCGCTCAAACCCATGTTCGACAGCGCATCGGCCGAAAGGCTGATGACCTGCTGCCGGTCGGTGGGCAAATACGAGTTCGGATCGCGCTCGGGCAACACCAGATTGCCCTGCTCGTCGATGTACGCGGATTGGCCGTAGCCCAGATCGGAACTGACCGCCTGGTAGTCCCCCTGCCCAGCAATCGAGATATCGCCGCCACCCGTAAGATTGGTCGTGCTGCCACCGTTTTCCGCAAGCGCCTGCACGAACAGCAAAGCGCCGGAGGGCAATTGCGAAGGCGCACCCTGAAGCGCGCGATTGTCGCCAAAGATGGAGGAGTGTTTCGTCCCTGTGTACGCCGCCGCGACCTGCCGTGCGCCCGCGTACGCATTTCCATACACCGTGCCATCCAGCACGATGGAAGAGCCCTTCAGTGTCAGAGACCCTGCGTCATGGCCTTCCGTGTATTCCTGCTCGTAATGCGTGCCTAACAGGATCGGGCTTCCCCAACTTTGACTGATGCCCCATCTCGGCTGGCTCTGTGTGAACCCCTGATAGATGCCGACGTAACTGCCATCCGGATCCGCATTTGAAATATCGACGATCTGTCCGGAGGACGTGACCAGCTGCGTGGTCTGCACAAACCCTCCCTCGTAGCGTACCCAACCACCGGAAATATCGATGACCGCTCCGCTCTTCACCGTGATGTCGGGCGCCTTTGCTGTGTCGCCGCCTTGCGCAAAGCTCTTGACCCCGAGGGTGACATTGCCGCCCGCCGTCATGAGCTCTTCGACACTGATGCCGACCTGCTGCACGTAGCTCGCGGCGTCGATCAACGGCGAACCGATCCACACGGTGCCATCGTCCCGGACGCCAGACAGCCGCCCGTCTACGAACACCGTGGCGCCATTCAGGAAGCTGTTGCGATAATTGGGATCGTTGGCGAGCTCATTCCCTTTTAGAGGACTGATCCGAATGCTGTTGCGCGATGCAGGAATAAGAACATCGGTCAATCCGGCGACGTCGATGATCGCGCCGTTGTCGATGAAAATCCGCGAGCTGCCGGGATTGCCAGAATCGTCTGTGGAACTGGCTCCCGAGGTAGCACCGATATCTATGTTCGCGCCTGGCGCATACAGCATCGCATCCTGCTGAATCTCGATGCGTGAACTCTCCGATCCGATACTGATTTTGGATGGCTTAAAGTTAAGCAGTGAGACCGGATCCTGCGGAATCGTACCGCCGTCGTCCGGCGTGATCGCCATCGTGCTGCCGGTGCCGATCTGAATGTCGCCGCCGCTAAGCTGGATGAACCCGTTCCTCGAAACGCTGGTTGTGCTTTCGAGGATTCCATCTTGAAGAATGGCACCGGTTCCATTCGTGCCGAGGGATATATAGCCCTGCGGAACATCGATGATCGCGTTCTCAGAATTGATGACGTACATGCCGAGCGTGCTGTCCAACGTCTCAGCTGTGAATCCACGCACATCCGGCGTATCGCTGCCCGCGGCGCCGGATGAACCGAAGAGACGAATGTCACGCCCCGCCTGTAGGTTGACCTCGCCGAGCGCCGAGGTGAGCGTGCCGGAATTGACGATCTTCGGCGCGGCCATGAAGATATAGCCGCCTTCCGAACTTGTTATCTGCGCGCCGGCATCGACGTTAATCCCGCCTTCGAGTAGCGGGTCGGTGACAAGTTGCTGTGTGACGGGGTCGATGTACCGCTGCGACGAAAACGTAAACGCCGAGTTCTGCTCGTCGGTGGATGCCTGCTCGGCGAATCCCAAAAGGCCGAAGGTGAGGAACTCGAGATTGCGGTCCTTGATCTTGAGAGGCAGCTGGCTTTCGGGATCGAACGCTCTGCCGATTTCAAGGGTGCTCGCGATCAGCGAGCCAACATTGATCTGCGAGTTGCCGCCGAACATGATGCCGTTCTGATTGAGCACCAGCACCGTGCCCGGCGCTTTGATCGTACCCAAAATCTGGCTTGGCAGCGGCGCGAGGTTCGGATCGCGCAGGCCAGTGTTAGGATCGAGTTGTCCGACAACCCGGTTCAACACGACCCAACCCGCCTGAGACTGACCGTCCTGCGACTGATCGAATGTCAGAGTTGTGTTCTTACCGACATTGAAAGTCTGCCAGTCGAGGATGGCACGGGACTGCGTTTGGTGAACATTAACTTCTACACCGTTTTGCGTTTTGGTTTCGGTCGGCTGATCGGCGCCATCCCAGGTGTGCACACCGGTGGTGTCGTTGGCGGCGGAGACGGGATCGTCAACCGGATCAAGTCCGCCTAAGCCCAACCCATCCGGCACACTGGTCTGCATCGCGGCAGCCGCTTCACGGGCAGCCTGTTGTGCCTGCTCGCCCATGCTGATGCCGCGCGCAACACGAGATTGATACTCAAGCGCGCGCAAAGTCGCCGACGCCATGCCCGCCTGGTTGGCGGCATTCTGTCCAATCCTGCCGCCGCCACCTCCACCAAGAACAGGCGCCTTCGCTGCAATGGCGGCGTTGGCGATGTTCGCCACGCCGTGAAGAACATCCAACTGCGAGCTGGCGGCATTGGCTTCTGATGCGGCAAGGGCTGCAACAAGGGCGCCAAGACTTGCGCCTCTCAGGAGGTAATGCCGAAGAGGGGCACGGGTGTGCCGCTTCCGCCGTTTGCCCATGTTCGCCCCCTCAATGTGCCGGTGTTGCGGCCGGCACAGTGTCTGTCGCCTTTGTGGCCGCGGTCGAAGGCATCTTCACCCCCCGCGGATCGAACTTCCCGTCGTAAATCTGATCGCCATAATCCTGCGCCATCTGCTCCAGCTTCAGGTGCGAGTCGCGTATGAAAGGTTCGCTGAGATTGAGAGCGTCCCACCAACCCACGTTTGAAAATTTGTCCAGGATATCGTTGCTGATCTTCACCAGCTGCGCATTCTTCTGCTCGCAGACCTGAAGCATTGTCGCCTGTTTTGTGACAGTTGCTTGAAGCCTGCCGTGGTCGGCTTGCGCTTCCTGCATGCTGGAGGCGGCTTGCGCCAAGGCCGCTTTGTCTTTCGCAATTTGATCCCCAAGCGCTTGGGAGGCGGGGCCGCTCGAATTGGATGACGTGCGGGCAAGCTGCGCCTTGAGGTTCGCAACGTCCTTTTTCAGTGTGTCCCGCTCGGCTTCCGCGGCGGCAGCGCGCGCTTGAAGCGCCGATTGACCATCCTGAACCTGGCGCAATTGCTCCGTTGTCTGCCGGAGTTGATCCCGCAGCCGGTCTTCGAGGCTTTGCCCAAAGACACTACCGGTGGCGAGCACCAAGGCACCGAGAACCATCAGATTTGATCGAATTTTCACGGCTAAAATCCTGCATTCAGATCGATTTGGAGGACATCGATGGCCAGCGGCGGACCGTAAACTTCGTTCGCGCTCAGCCAGCGTCCTGTAATCCAAGTATTCTTATAGATGCCCAGCGATCCGCCAATGACAAAGCCCTTCGCGTTGGTGCCGCCGAGGTGGAAATCGCTGTCGGTGAAAGCGTCCGGCACGGCGTCTGGCTCGATGTATTTGTAACCCAGCGAAACGTTCCAAGCGCCAAAGCTCCGCGGCTCCGGATCGCCGATTGTCAGATTTGCGTAATACGCATTCGGACCGCTTTGGAGTTTTGCAATGGTTTGGTCGGGTTTCTCGGGAGCATCGCACACATCTGCATAGTCGCCGGCCCCCAGCAGCACGTTGGTTACCGGGAGACCAAGGGGCGCGTAACGGCAGGCGAATTTCGTATCGTAGGCCAGATTGCGCGCGTAATCGAGACCCAGCGTAACGAACTGCGTATCATTGATCTTGTAGGACAATTGCTGCGTGGCATTTACAACATCGTATTTGAAGGAAAGGCCAACAAACTGAGGGTTTGGTGTGAAATCAGGGTTGCTTGGGTCTTGCACAACCTGCCGCATAAGAAACAGCGTGTTTCCTTTTTGCATGAACGCGGGCCGCGTATGGTCGGTGGAGCACTCCTTGAAACCCAGATAAAGAAAACAGGGCTCTGACTCCTGGCTCTGCAGGTTGTGGAAATCGTACGCAGAAATACCAAACCGCCAATCCAGATCACCATCCGTCCAATCGAGTCCGATCTGTCCCGCCGCCAGCCATCGCTGATACTCGGATAGCTTTGAACATCCATCTCCTATCGATAACGGGCCGCAATAGGTCGGGACGTTGCTGCCGACGTAGCCGATCGGGAAGAAACCCGCGGTGGCGAATAGACTCAACCCTCGCCAGCGCGGGCCCTTTGAATCTGCGGTGAGTGCAACCCCGTCGAAATTCAGATCCGGGTCCCACACCAGATCGGTATGGAAGAACGGATTGGGCATGCGCCCCGCCATCAAATCCAGATAGCGACTGGGCCGCAGGGAAATGAACGCCTGATCGAGCCAGATATCTTTCTTTCCGAAGCCACCCCCCAATAGCTGCGTCGTGGAAACCGGTCCATTATCCCCGCCGGATGCCAGCCGGAGCCCGACATCCACACCATCGAAAATCTGGGCGTCGACTCCCAGTCGCGCACGTATGCTCAAGCGGTCGTAGCGGTTCGCGCGCGTGTTCAGGAACGGAATGCCGAGCGGATTCGTAACCCGATTGAGGTCTATGGGCCCGTTGGCATTGAAAGCAGCAAAATCGACGATGTCGTCCGCATTGCTCTTCGAATAAATGTCGGCTTCATCGCGAAACCGGAAATCGCCTTTTAGCTTGATGCGCTTTGACCACCCGGGCACCGCTTCTGGCTGGGCCCAGTTGTCTCGCTTCGCCTCCGCGAGGACTTCCTGCTTCACCTCGTCCCGGATCTGCTTCTTCACAATTTCTGGCACATAGGGCACGCGCAACGTTCCCGGCGGCGGCGGTGGTGGAACGGCTTCAGCAGAACCGGCGGCCGCAGTCTGCTGCGCCCTCGCTTGTGCCGCCTCTTCCTCGGCCTGCTTCACCAGTGCGTCTGCGTTCCTCTGCGAAATAACGCCCTGCTTCACCAGCAGCCGAATGAGATTGATGGTCGCGTTAGACGACGGCGCTGTCGTGGGAGAGACGGCGGATGCCTTGATTGCGGATGCCTCAGGGGCTGGGGCCGCAGCAGCTGGTGCGGCCGACTGCGCCCAGACCGGTGAACCGGTGACACACAGCGCAAGCACGCTCGCGGCCGCCCGGAGGCGAGAAGACGTAAACCCAGTCACGATAAGACCCCTTCACACCCCTTGTTCAGCGCGCCGGCTAAACCGGTCTCTTGCTGTGAATTGCCAAAAGAAACTGCCCCGGCCCCGGCGGATCTTCCTCGAGCGGCGACATCGCGTTCGGGAGGTTCGCCAGTGCTGTATCAACCTTCTGATCGCCGGTCGGCCTGGTCAGCCGAAGATGAAGCCGCCGATTTTGATCGACCCAAGCGATCACCTGCGCGTTAAACGCAAGATGGTTCAGCCATTCGTCCTGCTGGATCGCGCTCTGCACGATTGATGTGAGATAGCGTCCATAGTTTTCGTTACCGAAACCGGTGCCACCGGCCACGTCGCCGCCACCCTCGCCCGCTCCCAGGCCGAATTGATCGGTTCCCGCTTGCGCCGGGCCATTGATTGTCAGCGGCTTCGGCGCATCGGCCTGTTTGGGCGTGGGATTGGGCTTCTGAACTTCCTCGATTTTTTTCTCTGGCTCAGGAGGCTTCTCTTTCGGCTTCGGCGGCGGTGGGGGCGGCGGCGGCAACATGGCCTGCAAAGTCGGCAGAGGCGGTGCTTCGCGACGTACGGCCGACGGATCGTGCAGCAAGTACCAGATACCACCGGCAACGAGCGCGAAGACGCAAACCGGCAAGATCACGCGCAGCACGCGAACCAACTTCCGATCTTCGAATTCGTCGTCGTCACGCATGGCTTCAGCCTCCTTGCGCTTTGCCGGTGACGAGGCCGACCTGGCTCAACTCAAGCCGACGCATCAGATCGAGTACCTCCATGACCTTCTGGTACTGCACCGTTGCGTCACCTTTGAGAACGACGGGAAATTCTGGTGTGAGGGCCTTTTGCGTGCGCAGCCGATTTTCGAGATCGCTCAACGAGACAGGAAATGCGTTCAGGTAGATGTTTCCGTTGTTGGCAACCGTAATGACCTGAGTCTGCGGTTTGGAAAGGCTGACCGTGGCGCTGGCCTTCGGCAGATCGACTTTAATGCCCTGAACCGACGCAGTCGTCATGATGATGAAAATGACGAGCAGCACGTACGCCAAATCCAGCATCGGCGTGATGTTGATATCGTCGTAAACTTTGTCTTCTTCCTGCGCGCGCATGATCGCCTTCTACTCAGCCGCACGCGCAAATTCGCGCTCGTGATAGACTTCAGAGATGCGGGTGACAAACTCGTCCACGAACACTTGCATGTTCGCGGTGATGTTCTTGCTGCGGGTAAGCAGATAATTGTAGCCGAACAAAGCGGGGATCGCGACGCCAAGTCCAGCCACCGTCGCCAACAGCGCCGCGGAAATGCCGGGCGCGATCGCATTGATGTTCACATCGCCACTTGCCGCAATGGCTGCAAAGGTGATCATCACGCCGACCACCGTTCCCAAGAGACCCAGGAACGGACCACCGGATATCGAAATCGTCAGCAGCACCATGCTGCGGCCTAGGCGCTGATTTTCGCGCACCAGCGTTGCATCCATCAGCGCGCGGACGACTTCGATCGCTTCGGCATTCAGAATCAGGTGGCCGTTTTTGCCCGCGCGGTGCCGAAGCTCTTTCGCGCCCGAATGGAAGACGCGGTAGATCGACGAACGCGCGAAGCGGCGCCGGAGTCTTTCGTCCTTTTGCACAGCGTCCTCGACGGCGAAGGTATCGCCGCTATTCTCGCGGTAGAAATCGATAAAACGGTCATTCGCCTTGTCGACCGAACCGACGTAAGACGCCTTGGTCCACATCACGAACCACGACATGGCCGCCATCAAACCGAGGATAGTGATCACCACCCAGGCATCGACGGTGACAGACTTGATGATGATGCCGAAATAGCCAAACCCAAAGCCGGACTGCTTCTCATCCACGCCGTACGCGACCAGTTTCGCAGCCGGGCCCTGAGCCAGCGCGTCGGCAAGGATGAGCTGCGCGGACCGTGCGATGCGCGATAAACGCACCTCATCCATTTCGCCTACAAAGCCGGCGTTTGGATTCTGCGCGTCACCCCCAAGCGTGGCGGAGGTGCCAAGTGCAGGCAGGACACCCGCGGCCGTCCCGGCGACGCGGCCGTCCACATACAGAGTTAGCCCCTTGCCGTCGGCCGTGACGGCCAGGTGAGTCCATTGGCCCTTTGCGATCGGCTGAGCAGAAGCGACGCGCAAGGGAGCACCCCCTGTCACGTCCACAAATGGCATTCCGTTGTTCAGCCCGACGACAAGCGCGCCGCTGCCGTCGCGCCGCGCATAGAGAATCGCCTGCGGTTGCACAGCATCTGTTTTTACCCAAGCGCTGAACGAGAACTGACTGCCCGGCTTAATGGCGAGTGATGTGCTCGCTGGAATCGCGACCGTTGCTGTTGCGCCCGCGCCAGTGAACCGGGCGCCCTTGCCGATAATGGAACCATCGTCCAGCTTGGGCGGAGCCGACTGTGCGTTATTGCCATACGCCGTTTTGTCATGCGTAGGCGCGCCCGCAGAGTCATCGAAGTGATAGACGAGTGTGTAGTTGGCATCGAAGGTGCCAGCCGTATCTGCGCCGGGCGTGGCCTTCTTGTTTCCGTAGTAGAGCCAGATGTCTTTCGTCGCACCGGCAGGGAATTCCGGAACGTCCACCCAGATTGTTGCGACACCCAGAAGCGGATCAAAGCTCTCGATATGAAAGGCAAGCGGTGTTTTGTCGTCGGCAGCAACGAAGCGGATATCGTTGCCGTTCTCTTGGGCGTCGCCGAAATGGAAATTGCCGCTGTGCAAGCGCACCAATAGCGGCACCCGTCCGGCCGGCCGGGAAATGTTGCCGCCTTTCGGCCCCGCATCGATGGTAATCTGCTTACGGAAGGACCAGTCGTTTTGCCACCACGCCAGCGCTGGGCTGGGGAGACTGCACAGGATGAACGCCAGCAGCGCCAGACATTTGCTCATGTTGCTCGTACGGAGAGAACGTTGGCGTTCCATGGATCAGAGCTCCGATTTCACGCTGAATTGAAAGTAGGGGCGCCACGCCTCCGTGGCGGTGCCGTCGCGCATCGGTACAGCCAGGATGAAGTCCGTCACCAGATGATTGAGGGCGCGTATGCGGGTCCCTGCCCCGAAGCTTCCAATGCGAAACTTGCTGGTTTGCTCGGGCAGCGGATCGAGCACCCAGGCAACGGCACCGTCCGTGAACCCGTACGCGCGCCATTCATCGAAGATGGGCTGGTCGATAAGCGAGTCGACCCACGAAGAAAATGACGGGGATCGTACTTCGAGCGATGCGAACACGCCATTGTCGGCCAGCGCTTCGGATTGCAGGTAGCCCCGGACGGTTGTCATTCCGCCGGCGGAAAATTCTTCGCTCGAAACAAGTGCGCCATCCGCCAGTTGTTCGGCGAATCGTAATCCGACCTGTCCATACTCACCGGCGTCCGCCGTGATATCGGCGTCGATGTTCACATGGACGAAATTGGCGCGCGCGGACGCGCGCTTGTTGAGGAATGCCGCTTGGCTGCTGCCGGGGCCTCGAAGGCCCATGGTCGCCGCCACTCCCAGTGTCGCGGAACTGAGGTCATCCGCAGCCTGAAGCGTGTAGCTGGCCACAAGCGGAAAGTATTCGTCGATGACCGGAGGCGGTGCATTCAGCCCGGCAAACAACTCGTTTTCCAGAAAATGCTTGAAATCGATACCGAAATTGACGCTTTGCGCGATGTCCTTCCACGATGGCAGCTGCAGAATGCCACGCAAACCGATCGCATAACCTTTTCCCAGGACATCAACGCCGCCTAGCGTGACAACGTCGCTGTTTGAATCGTAACCGTAGAGCAGAACGCTCCACGGCGTGCCCCATATGGGCGCCATATAGGATCCCGAATACACCTGCGCGTCGTGCAGATTTTTTGGCGCCAGCAGGGCCGTCATGGAAAGCGTGTGTCCAAGCTGCCAGAGGTTGGCGTAACTGACGGTCGCTGTCGCGCGAATTGGCGTGGTGTTCTGCGCGTGGTCGTTGTTGACCTCAACGCTGCCGTGCACCGGCAGATTGTCCTTCACCTTCAAATCGATATCGACTGTCCCTGGAATTTTGCCGGGCTTGATCAGCGGAGTGATTTGGCGATCCGGTAGTCGATTTAACTCAGCGACCTCTTTCTGAGCCTGATTGAAATCGGGGACTTTGCCCTCTTGAATGGATGGCACCTGCTCCTTGATGGCGTTTAGTGAGTTATAGTTTGAACCCACCACCCGAAGGCGGCCGACCGGGGCTTCGACCACGTGCAGTCTGATGAAGCCAGAGCGCGCATCCTGCGGCGGAATTTCCACGACAACGGACTGATAGCCACGTGTCTGATACGCCTTTTGTAGCGCACTGCGCGCACTATCGACATCCTGGCGCGACTTCTGCGGCCCCGTGAAAGGATAAACCGCGCTTTCAATCGTTTCCTGATCGAGCAGACTATTGCCGTCAATATCGAAGGCCTGGATGTCAAACGCCGGCATGGGACGTGCCTGCGGCGCGACAGTGGACGTGGTTGAAGGAGTATCGGCCGTGGCGCCATCAGACATCGCGCAAGCCATCAGCGCGAGCATGCTTCGAAGCGCGATTTGACCGCCCATCGGCAACCTAAAAAACATGCCACCACTGCCCCATGCGCGAGTATCCCTGCGCATCGTGTTGGCGACGCCGTAGCGAATTTCCAATTGCCGAACAACAAAACTAAATTTCTTCGAATCGTGCCGTTCGTCACATTAGGTTCACGAGAATTTGCTAGCGCGCCCTCCCAACTGACATCAGGAATATCTCATTGTCCCAACCAGATTCTGCGCCTTCGTCATCGGCAACATACGGCTTGTTCAACGGGCCGACATTTCACGTCTCCGGTGTTCAGATCGTTCCGGATTCTGGAGAGGTTTCTCTATATTTCACGGCGACCCGACACGCCTTCGCTTCGGGCGGTGGGCAGGTGCGCAGTGTCAACGAGGTCGCGGTCCGATTGACGATGTCATCTGGGGGTGTTGAGCGGATCGCAGAGGTACTGCGCACGTTCGTGGAGCAGCAAAAGCTCGCCACCGGATAGATTCACAAATTCATGGAACTGTCGCGAATCCTTCGCGATGGCCTGCTTAGTTCATTCGCGTGGGATGCGTGGCGTCGCGGCCGGAGTCTGCTGCGCGGCGGATTATGATTATTTGTAAATACTTCGAATTACATGAATTTTTCTTGAAATCGACCGCGCCTATATTGCTCAGTCCGCAAACCTTCCCTTAAAGCCTCGCACACTCTTTGCATCGGGCAAGGGGGCTGCCGTTGGGCTGGCGGGCGATGCATCCCATCCGCAAAGAATTTGGCGGAGCCCACCAACGCATGTCTTCGCATCTGCTGATGCGTGCCCGGCAGAGAGCTGGTTTCGAAACCTTCAAGGAGAAGATATCTATGTCAAAACTGAAGCGCGCTCTGCTTATGGGCGTGTGCGCGGTTTCCGCCGCAGTCGCACTCCCCATGACGGCAGATGCGAAGAACACGAAAACCGCCACCGAAGCTTGGGGCGGCGGGTCCTCGCTCATCGGCCCCTACATGCGTCAGGCGATGGACTGTTACGGCCTTCCGGAGCCGCTGATCGTGCGCGGACCGCCAGTGCAGTGGCTGTCGATCTCGCCATTCAACTACGAAGGCAGAAAGGCGCAGAACTGCCAGACGGACCACATCAATACGAATGCCATTCTTTGGTATGATTCCGCCAGTTCCGGCGTTGGTATCGCCAATCTGTTCAGCCACGATCCTAAATCCGACTATGCCAACGGTTATGGGGACATCAACCCCAACAAGAACGGCGAACAGGACATGCCTTATGTGAGCTTCGGACAGTCCGATGCCGGATTGGGGACCACCGAAGTCGGCGTTTACAACAACGGCAACGATATCAACGGACCCAACAGCGACTGCGGTGCCGCGAAGTATCAGGGCATTTGCGTCGTCGCTCCCGGTGAAACACCGAATCCGCCGGTAACTTTTGCGAACCCTCGCGAGACGCGCGGCGCACTGGTGCAGTTCCCGCTCGCCGTCGACCCCGTCGCTGTCGCTTACGATCCGGTCTATAAGAAAGTCGCTGACGGCAGCGGCAACGTTACATCGTACCGGCTCAACATCCATTTCGGGCATGCGGACGGCAGCGGCGGATTGCGTTTGGATGTCGCCACCTATTGCACCATCTTCAACGGCCTTTTCGCAACAGGCGGTAGTGGTCCGATCACCAACTGGAACGATCTTCGCCTGAAGCAACTGAATGGTGGCGTAACGCTTAAGGATCCCAACGATCCTGATACCTTTGATGTACCGCTGCAGATCGTGGGCCGCAGCGACAGCTCCGGCACAACCTCGATCTTCACCCGCCATCTGGCAAATGTCTGCGCCAGCACGGTAGGCAATCAGTACGCCGATGGCGCAACAACGCTGCCCTCAAACCTGATTGGTGGCAACTACGACGGAACCACCGTTACCGGCGAAGTGTTGGGTAAGTTCACGGTGGCCAAAGGCAGCGGCCTTGTCGCCAAATATGTGGCGTTCACGGCGGTTCCGGCGGCCAACCAGACGTTGACCCAAGGTCATCTGGGCTATCTGGGATCCGACTTTGTGCTCCCAGCATCTCTCGTCAACAACAGCAATCCGTACAATCTGAACTCGGCGGACCTGAAGAACTCGTCCGGCAAGTTCGAACCGGCGACGGGTACAGCAGCGCTTGCCGCGTTCGGTTCGCTGTCACCGCCGCAAAGCGACTCGAAAGGGCACTACGATCTTTCGAGTTGTCCCGGTGGAAGCAGCCGTTGCCGAGCGCATCCCTATGACTGGGTGGAGCCGGTCTCCAAGACGTCTCCCCTAGCCAATCCCACTGCCCCGACAGCTTATCCGATGGTCGGTACGACCAACATGCTGGCATACACCTGCTATTCCAGCAGCCAGGTTGCCAGAGTGATGACCGGATTCACCGGATGGTACTTGAAGAGCAAGACCGTGCAGGACTCGAAGTTGGGCGTGCTCGCACTCAATGGTTTGGCAGCGCTTCCCAAGAAATGGCAGATCGCCATTGCCGAATCGTTTGTCACCGGCAATGACGGTCTGGGACTCAACATGCAGGGCACCGGCTCCGGTCCATGCACTGGTGTCCAGGGCGGCTGAACCAACCTACGAAACGATTTCCCCTAACTTGGCCCGGGCAGAACGCCCGGGCTCTTTTTTTTTCTCCACACGTTCGCGTGGCTTGGCGGACAGGGAGTCCGCCCAACTGCTGTCCAGCTATGTGCAGCGACGTTTCTGTGATCAGAAATTCTTCTGAAAATCCAAGCATTTTCTACGTCTGCGTCTCGACTTGATCGCGCGAGTGCAGAACAATCTCACTTCGATTCATGGGTAGGATTGTGGGTAGGTTCATAGGTAGCTTCATAAGTAGACTCATAGGGTAGTTCATGGCTCACACAAACAACCGGCTGAGCGCACTCGCCGTCTCTCGCATCCGCCAACAGGGCCTTTATCCCGATGGCGGCGGATTGCATCTTCAGGTTGCTCCCGGCGGCTCCCGCTCATGGGTTTACCGGTTCATGCTCAACGGACGATCACGGGAGATGGGACTTGGTTCGTTGCGCGATGTGGGACTAGCTCAGGCGCGTAGTAAGGCAGCCGAAGCACGAAGGCTGCGCACCGAGGGCATCGATCCCATCGAGCAGCGCCTTGCATTGAGACGGGGTGCGACGCTCGCTGCTGCCCACGCGATGACCTTCGAGCAGTGTGCACAGGCCTATATCGAGGCCAACAAAGTGGCTTGGCGCAACGCCAAACATATCAAGCAGTGGGAAAGCACCCTTAGGACGCACTGCTACGGCGTCTTCGGATCATTGTCGGTCCAGGATATCGACACGGCACTGGTGATGAAGGTGCTGGAGCCGATCTGGAAGACGAAGACCGAGACCGCAAGCCGACTCAGGGGCCGTATCGAGGCGGTGCTCGATTGGGCAACGGCACGCGGGTACCGGACTGGCGAGAACCCTGCCCGCTGGCGCTCGCACATCGAGAATCTGCTGCCTGCCCCCAGCCAAGTCAGGAAGGTGCAGCACCATCCGGCGCTCCCCTACACACAGATCGGTGACTTTGTGGAAAGCCTGCGTGAGCAATCTGGAACAGCCGCTCTTGCACTCGAGTTCCTGATTCTGACGGCTGCTCGGACCAGCGAGGTTGTAGGCGCTAGGTGGGACGAGTTCGATCTCTCGAATGCGGTGTGGACAATCCCCGCTTACCGCATCAAGGCGCGCCGAGAGCATCGTGTACCGCTAGCACCCAGAGCCTTGGCGATCCTTAAGGCCTTGCAACCCAAACATCCGCAGGAATTTGTTTTTGCCGGAGGCAAGGCAAACACCAGCCTGAGCAACATGGCGTTGCTTGCTCTGCTCAAGCGCATGAATCGTACCGAAATCACCCCACATGGATTCCGCAGCACGTTCCGCGACTGGGCGGCGGAGCGAACGAACTATCCGCGCGAAGTCGCCGAAATGGCTTTGGCCCACGCTGTCAGTGACAAGGTAGAGGCCGCTTACCGCCGTGGTGATCTGTTTGAGAAGAGGCGCAGGCTCGCGAGCCAGTGGGCAACGTATTGCGATGCGTCGATGCGAGGGAAAGTCATTTCACACGGTGCGGCAAGCGTGAACAAACTCTCGATCATGTTCGCCGGCTAGAGCTAGCCCTTACGCGGTCCCCGCAAGAGGGAGTGAAATTGAAGTAGTGGTACAGTTTCACGGATTAGGTGAATGAACTGCGGATGCTTGGCCACGTAAGATAGTAGATGATTGCGCACGCTACCGGAACACCGATTGCGCCTTCTAGTACCCTGCCCATGAAGATTTGACTGAAATCAATAAGGCCGTTGGTGACGAACAGCGTCACGGCCAACCACCAGCCCCAGCGGCGGAACCGGAGCAAGCCGATGCTAGTGAACAGCATGGCTGTGGCTAGGGCGAAGAATCCGGGCACCATCAAAGCGCGATAGGGCATCATTTCAGCCCGCCGCGCCGGATACAGCTTCCAGACAACTTCCATGAATGACCCCGGCAGCCATAGGGCCGTGCCGACGCTCACCAGAACGCAAATCGACAGGGCAAAGAACACTGCGATTAGCAACACGCCCTTCGGCTTTGGCGCTGCCGCACTCATTTGGGCCAGAGGGACACTACGAGTCCGCCAATGACGATCATCGTCCCGCCGATCAGAATGGGCGGTGTCGGCAGAGTACGGAAGAATGCAAGATTGATCACCTGCCACACAATAAACAGTGTCGCTATGTAGAGCCCAACAACCTCGCGAAACTCCAGTGGCGCAAGGTTCAGGAACACCGCATAGCCGAACACCAGCATCGCGCCGACCGCGAACAAGATTATTTGGATCAGTGTGACCCTTGGATGATCGTACAGCGCAATTCGGATCGTAGCGTCTCCGCATACCTCAAGCGTTGTTGCGACAATCAGAAAAAAGACTGGATGAATGTTCAAGCTCTTTAGCATGCGCGCGCGTCCCAATTCTCTAGCACTTTCACCAATATCAGACATTTCCCAAAGCTTGGGAGTCACACCCGCTGCCCATCGCCGGCGTAACCTTCGCGATTTAGGCACGGCACTGGCGGATGCGAGGCCGTTGGCCTATTGAGCGTGCGGCATGGCAGATCAAAAGACGACACGTTCGAACGGTCCGGAGGCGGGATCGTCAGCCCCACCATGACCGCAGTCTCGACTCATAGTGAAGCCACGGTTGACCGGAAAGCGCGGCTCAAGCGCAATGCGAGCTTGACGCTCGCTGCGCTCGGCGTGGTCTACGGCGACATCGGCACAAGCCCGCTCTACGCAGTCCGAGAATCGGCCCTTGCGGCTGGCGGTCACAGCCCAAGTGCGGCGGCGATTCTCGGGGTCATTTCACTGATCTTCTGGTCGCTCATTGTCGTGGTGACCCTGAAATATGTCGCGCTGATCATGCAGGCTGACAATGACGGCGAAGGCGGTATTCTCGCGTTATCGGCACTTGCCCACCGAACGCCCGGACTCAGCCGTCGCGCGAAACTGGCGATTACGACCGTCGCGATCCTGGGGCTCGCCCTGTTCTTCGGAGACGGCATGCTCACGCCGGCGATTTCGGTGCTGAGTGCAGTCGAGGGTCTAAGCGTCGAGAGCCCCGCCCTCACTCCCTTAGTCATGCCACTCTCGCTGGCGATCTTGATCGGGCTATTCATTCTGCAATCGCGCGGGACACAGTTGGTCGGCAGCCTGTTCGGTCCTGTTATCGTGGTTTGGTTCGTCACGATTGCCGCGCTTGGGCTGATCTCAATCCTGAAGGCTCCTCAAATCATCCGCGCGGCCGATCCATACTATGGAATCGCGCTCTTCCTGCGCGAACCTTGGACAGCCTTCGTCTCGCTGGGCTCCGTTGTGCTTGCTGTCACTGGGTGCGAGACTCTGTACGCCGACATTGGGCATTTCGGGAAATTTCCCATTCGGCTCGCTTGGCTCTGTTTTGTGCTACCCGCGCTGCTGCTGACCTATTTCGGACAAGGCGCGGCCCTGCTGCTCGATCCGCACAAAACACCGATTGCCTTCTATGCCGTGGCGCCTCACTGGGCACACTATCCCCTTGTCTTTTGAGCAACAATTGCGACCATCATCGCGTCCCAAGCGGTGATCTCCGGCGTATTCTCGCTTAGCAAGCAAGCGGTGCAGCTGGGGCAACTGCCACGCATGGAAATCCGCCACACCTCTGCGACCGAATACGGCCAAATCTACGTGCCCAGCATGAACGCGTTGCTCGCAGTCGGCGTCGCGCTCATTGTACTCATTTTCCGTTCGTCAGGGGCGCTCGCCACAGCCTACGGAATTGCGGTGACCGGCATCATGGTGCTCAGCACAATTCTGGTTGCCGTCGTGGCCGTACGCCAATGGCGCTGGAGGCTCTGGCTTGTCCTGCCGATTTTCGGCGTACTGGCACTCATTGATGTGTTTTTCCTCGGATCGAATGCGCTCAAAATCGTCGAAGGTGGATGGCTGCCGCTCGCAATCGCGGTCGCCACCTTTGTCATTATGGATACATGGCGACTAGGGCGTCGTGCACATATTGAGAAGATTCGCGAAGGTTCATTGCCCATCGATCTCCTTTTGGCCCGAGCGGAGAAACTGTCACAGCGGGTGTCCGGGACGGCGATCTTCATGAGCATACGCAGCGATGTTGCGCCCGGTGCGCTCCTTCACAGCATCAAGCACTACAAAGTCATTCATGAGCGCGTTGTGCTCATGACGGTCTTCTTCGAGGAGAAACCGTTCGTTTCAGAGCGCAATCGGGTAGAGGTTATCAAACTAGGGAAGGGTTTTTTCGAAGTGAAGCTGCGCTTCGGCTTCTTTGAGACACCCGACGTCACCAAAGCGCTGGAACTTACCCGGTCGCGCGGGCTTGCGCTGGATGCGGATAACTCCACTTTCTTCCTCGGCCGGGAAACGCTCGTGCCATCGTCCGCGCCGACACTGCGCCGCTGGCGGATCGCGCTTCTACATGTGGCTGGCATCCAACGCGCTCTCGCCGGCCAGGTATTTCTGCTTACCCCCTAACCGTGTCGTTGAGTTAGGTGCGCAGGTTGCGATCTGATCGCTAATCCGGCGCTCTTAGACGATAGCCAACGCCTTGTTCCGTAAGGATCAGGCTGGGCTGTTCTGGATTTGCTTCGACTTTCTGCCGCAGTGTGCGGACGTACATGCGCAGATATTGCACATCGGTCTCTGTGCCCCACACCTCGCGAAGAATGAATTTGTGCGTCAGGACCTTTCCAGCATGCGCAATGAGCAGGCGAAGCAGATCGTATTCGCGCGGCGACAACTTGACCTCTTCGCCACGCACTGTCACCAGTCGCCGAACAAGATCGACCGTCATATCGCCACTCTTGAACACCGGGCGTTCGCCTTTCTGTTGCAAACGATGCCTCAGGGCGGCCCGAATGCGCGCCAGTAGTTCGTCCATTCCGAAGGGCTTGGTAACAAAGTCATCCGCGCCGAGGTCGAGCGCATTGACCTTGCCTGCCTCATCGTTTCGCGCAGAAAGAATGACGATTGGCACACTCGAACCGCATTCACGAATTTGCCGGATGACCTCGAACCCGTCAGCTCCCGGCAGCCCCAGATCGAGAACGATCACATCAACCGCACTTCTGCGGAGCGTATTTAGAGCTGTCGGACCATCACCCACTTCGACTACGTCGTACCCCTGAGCAGATAAGCTGGTCCTCAGAAAACGACGAATCGGCGGCTCATCATCGACAACGAGAATCCGGATCGGAGAGAGCTGTGTCATGCAGCAGCTCTCTCCTGAAACGGCTTCACGGGCACCGGCAACGTAATGACAAACAACGCACCGTGCCTGTCGGAGCGATTTGCTGCCGTGATAGTTCCGCCCATCGCTTCCACAAACCCCCGGCAAATCGGAAGCCCAAGCCCGGTTCCGGTTTTGCTGTCAGCCGCATACACGCGGTAGAACTTATCGAAGATACGCTCCAAGTCCCCATCCGGAATTCCGTCTCCTTCATCGGCGACTTTGACTCGAATATGATTCTCGCCCAACTCTGCGCTGATCTGCACCCGGCTTCCTGCCGGAGCGTACTTTGCTGCGTTGTCCAGCAGATTGAACAGAACCTGTTCAAAAAGAACCGGATCGATTTCGAGCGAGGGCATGTCCGACGCAATCGATAGTTCGACTATGTGGTGAGCAAGTACTTTGCTCGCTCTCTGTAGTGCGCTGCCGATCACGTCCCCCAGATCGATGCAGTCAACACGGGGTGCAAGCGCACCCGATTCCAATCGTGTCATGTCAAGCAGATTCGTAATGAAGCGATTGAGACGTTCTGCTTCTTCTTGAATCGTCCCTACAAGTTCCTCCTGCGCCGCCCTATCGAGTGCGTCTCGCTGAGATTTAAGCGTCGTGGCGGAGCCAAGAATTCCGGACAGCGGTGTCCTCAGGTCGTGGGAAATCGAGGTCAAGAGTGCCCCGCGCAAGCGGTCGGTCTCGGCTGTGAGACGCGCGCGGTCTACGTCCTGAGCAAAATTGATGCGTTCGATGGCAAGTGCGGCCTGATCAGTTAGAGACTCGAACAGTCGCCGTTGATCGGGCGTAAGAAGTGGCCCGGGGCGGTCGGCATCGAGGCCGATAATTGCCACAATGCCGCGCCCAGTGCGCAGTGGAAGAAAGAGGCGTTTTGCGCCCGGCAGTGTATCTGCGCCTCGACCGGCAGGAGTCCCGTGTTGCCAGACCCATTTTGCCGCTGCCAGATCGGCGTCGTCCAAAATGTCTTCCGGCGGATAGCCGCTCCGAACAGCAATGCTATCGCCTTCAGGAAGCAAGGTGACGACACGCACCTTCAGCATATGCGCGATCTGATAGGATGTTGCCCAAAGAAGTTCTTCGAGCGTGTACACGCTCGCAAGCTTCCGGCTGAACAGGTACAGGTTCTCGGTCATCGCGGCGCGCTCTCTCGTGACGAGGGCCTGCGCCCGCATGCGAGAGGAGATATAACTCGCGATGAATGCGATGACGGTGAAGAAGAATAGCGCGACGACGTTATCGGGATCGGCAATCGTGAACGTGTAGAGCGGCGGCATGAAGAAGAAATTGTAAGCGAGCATCGCCACAAGGCAGGCAAACAAGGACGGCCAGAGGCCATATGTGATGGCGCTGACGAGCACGGCTGTAAGGAACACGAGCGCGACGTTCGTGATTCCATAATCGCGGAGCACTGCGCCGACGCCGAGCGCGACGGCGACCGTCCCCGCACTCCCCGCATAGGCCCGGAAATCACGAGTCGGGCTGGTTTGCAAAGGTTTCTGCCCGGTTTTCGGCGCCGGTCCTTTCATCGCGCGCGTCAGCTGCTCCGGGACCACATGCACGCTGATGTCACCAGCCATTCGTATGATCTGATGGGCAGCCGAGCTTCGCAGCATCTCTGACCACCACGAGCGCTGGGCAGTAGATACTACAATGTGCGTGAAATTGTTCTCACGCGCGTACTGAATGACGCCGTCCGCCGCGTCTCCAGCTGGAACAGTTATTGCTTGTCCGCCAAGACGCTCTGCCGCCCGCAGTGCTTCCGCGACCCTATCGCGTTCGGTCTCACCGAAGTTCCGGGCGCGAGCCGTTTCCACATAGATGGCCGTCCATGAGGCGCGAAGCCGATCCGCCAGTCTGCGGGCATAACGCACCAATGCAGCGGAGCCTGGGCGTTCGTTGATGCAGACGAGTACACGCTCGCTCGCTTCCCATGGACCTTGGATGGCGTGCGCGCGCATGTAGTTGACCATCTGGTCGTCTACGCGCTGGGCCGTGCGGCGTAACGCCAACTCGCGCAAGGCGGTAAGATTCCCCGGAACGAAGTAACTTTGCGCCGCCCGCTCGGCAGTTTCGGGAAGGTAGACTTTCCCCTCTTTGAGTCGCTGAATCAGGTCTTCCGGTGTAATATCCACCAGCTCGATGTCGTCGGCGCGGTCCAAGACGGAGTCCGGAACTGTTTCGCGCACGTGCACATGCGTTATGCGCGCCACGACATCGTTAAGACTTTCGAGGTGCTGCACGTTCAGTGTGGTGTAAACGTCAATGCCAGCCCCAAGCAGCTCCTGCACATCCATGTAACGCTTCGGATGGCGACTGCCCTCGACATTGGTATGGGCAAATTCATCCACGATTGCCAGTTTCGGCCGCCGCTGAAGAGTCGCGTCCAAATCCATTTCCGCGAGCACCCGCCCCTTGTACGGGACGCGCTTCTTCGGAATGATTTCGAGACCTTTGGTCAGAAGGTCTGTCTCCACGCGACCGTGCGTCTCGACCACGCCAATGACAACGTCCAGCCCTTCTAACTTGCGCTGGCGAGCCTGCCGTAACATCTCATAGGTCTTTCCGACGCCGGGAGCGGCTCCCAAAAAGACCTTCAATCGGCCACGCCCTTCCTTTGAAGCTTCTCGCAGCAGAGCTTCGGGTGACGGTCGCGACTCGGGGCGATCATCCGGCATGCCGTACGAAGGTTACGCCTTTCCTGGCTTCAGCGCATCGAGAGCCATATTGAGCTTCAGGACGTTGACGTGCGGTTCGCCGACAAATCCAAACAGGCGATTCTCGATGTGTTGCTCAACCAACTGGCGCACCTGCATTTCGGGCAGTCCCCGCGCTTTGGCCACGCGCGGCACCTGGAAATAGGCCCCCGCTGGCGTGATGTCCGGATCGAGTCCGCTGCCGGAAGCAGTAACCAGATCGACCGGCACCGGTTTACGCGAATTTTCGGCCTGCAGTCTTGCCGTATCTGCCTTTATGCGGTCGATCAGCTTCTTCGACGTAGGGCCGAGATTGGACCCCGACGACGCGGCAGCGTCATATCCATTACCGGCCGCCGAGGGACGGCCATGGAAATATCTTGGACTCGCGAAATTCTGGCCGATCAGTTCCGAGCCGACTATCGTTCCATTGTGCATTCCGAGGCTGCCGTTGGCTTGGTGCGGAAAGACTAGTTGCGCAATCCCTGTCATCCCGAGGGGATAGACAATGCCGGTGATGAAGGTCATCACCACGATCATCGCAAAAGCGGGCAAGATTTGTTTCAGCATGGGATCCTCACGCAAGGCCAACGGCGCTGACGAACATGTCGATCAGTTTGATGCCAAGAAACGGCACAGCGATGCCACCGAGGCCATAGATTAGAAGGTTGCGGCGCAAAAGACTTGCGGCGCCGACCGCGCGATAGGCTACGCCCCGCAGTGCCAGTGGGATGAGCGCAACGATTATGAGGGCATTGAAGATGATGGCAGACAAAATTGCACTCTGCGGTGAGTGCAGGCCCATGATATTAAGTGCCTGCAGCTGCGGGTAGAACGCCACGAACATCGCGGGAATGATGGCGAAATATTTCGCCACGTCGTTGGCAATGGAAAAGGTGGTGAGTGCACCGCGAGTCATCAGCAACTGCTTGCCGATTTCCACAATCTCGATGAGCTTGGTCGGATCGCTGTCGAGATCGACCATGTTTCCGGCCTCGCGCGCCGCCATCGTACCGGTGTTCATCGCCACGCCCACGTCCGCCTGCGCCAGTGCGGGCGCATCGTTGGTGCCATCGCCGCACATCGCCACCAGCTTTCCCTGAGCCTGCTCGTCGCGGATGAGCTTGAGCTTGGTTTCGGGCGTCGCCTGGGCAAGGAAATCGTCCACACCGGATTCCGCAGCAATCGCTGCCGCGGTCAGCGGGTTGTCGCCGGTTATCATGACCGTGCGGATTCCCATTTTGCGAAGCGCGGCGAAACGCTCGCGGATGCCGCCCTTCACAATATCCTTGAGGTGAATGACGCCAAGCAGCTGCCGGTCCTTGGCGACTGCCAAAGGCGTTCCGCCGCTGTTGGCGATCCGCTCCGCGAGGGCGTTGGTCTCCGCAGCCGCCCGTCCCCCGGCAGGACTGGCCCAAGCAAGAACCGCATCCACCGCGCCCTTACGAATGGAGGTGCCGTCACAATCGATACCGCTGATGCGCGTCTGAGCAGAGAACGGAATGAATTGGGCGTGAATGTCGCCGAGATCGCGGCCACGCATGCCATACTTTTCCTTCGCCAGCACAACGATCGAGCGACCCTCCGGCGTCTCGTCCGACAACGACGATAGCTGGGCGGCATCGGCGAGATCGCGCTCGCTGACTCCCGGCAATGGCAGAAACTCCGCCGCTTGCCGATTGCCCAAAGTGATCGTGCCTGTCTTGTCAAGCAACAACGTGTCCACATCGCCTGCAGCTTCCACAGCGCGGCCGGACATTGCGAGCACATTGAAGCGTACGAGGCGATCCATGCCCGCGATGCCGATGGCGGAAAGTAGTGCGCCAATGGTTGTTGGGATAAGCGTTACGAACAGTGCAACCAACACCAGAACGGCGATGCTGCCGCCAGCATATTTCGCATAGCTTGGGATTGTGGCGACCGCGAAGACGAATATCAGCGTCATGCCGGCCAGCAAGATGTTCAGGGCGATTTCGTTCGGCGTCTTCTGGCGCTCGGCGCCTTCGACGAGCGCGATCATGCGATCAAGAAAAGTGTGACCGGGCGCGGCTGTAATCTTCACCTTGATCCAGTCGGAAATAACCTGTGTACCGCCAGTAACGGCCGAGCGGTCGCCGCCCGATTCCCGGATCACGGGCGCCGACTCGCCCGTGATCGCGGCCTCGTTCACCGAAGCAACCCCTTCAATCACATCACCGTCGCTGGGAATCAGGTCGCCCGCTTCGACAAGAACGATGTCACCTTCCTTCAACGCCGTGGCAGGCACCAGATGCCAGCTCTGTGCCCCCACCTCGATCTGCTTGGCAGAGGTCTCCGTCTTGGTCTTGCGAAGCGAAGCCGCCTGCGCCTTGCCGCGCCCCTCAGCGACAGCTTCTGCAAAATTGGCGAACACCACTGTGAACCAAAGCCAGAGGTTGATCTGAAAGGAGAACAGCAGATTTCCGCCCGCGAAGAGATCGCGCATGAACAGCACCGTGGTCAGGGCCGCGACAATCTCCACGCAGAACATCACAGGGTTGCCGATCATGTGGCGCGGGTGAAGTTTCTTGATCGAATCCCAGATCGCCGGCCCTAGGATCGTGGGATCGGTCATCGTGGAGACCGGAGTCCGTCTCCTGACCTTTTCGATGCCCAAGGGCTGTGTGGATGCGTAGTTCATCGCTAAGACCTCAGTAAAGCTTGCCGCCCAGCATCGCGAAGTGTTCAACGATGGGGCCAAGCGCCAGCGTCGGAAAAAACGTCAGACCGCCGACAATCAGAATGACGCCAGCGGTAAGACCAACAAACAATGGGCCGGTCGTCGGAAAAGTGCCCGCCGAGGCAGGAACGATCTTCTTTGCCGCCAGTGAGCCCGCCACCGCCATCATCGGAACGATCATCAAAAACCGCCCGATGAACATCGCTGCACCAAGCGTAGAATTGTAGAACGGCACGTTTGCAGAAATACCGGCAAACGCACTGCCGTTGTTTCCGGTCGCCGAGGTGAAAGCGTAGAGCATTTCGCTAAAGCCGTGCGGGCCACCGTTGTTCAGTGCCCCCACGCCAGCGGGAAGCACAGCTGCAAGCGCCGTGAACCCGAGAATCGATAGTGGCAGAATGAGGATCGCTAGCATCGCCATCTTCACTTCACGCGATTCCAGTTTTTTGCCGAGATATTCTGGCGTGCGCCCGACCATCAGCCCGGCCACGAACATCGCTACGATGACGAACAGCAGCATGCCGTAGAGGCCGGAGCCGACCCCACCGAAGATGATTTCGCCGAGCTGGATGTTGACCATCGGAACCAACCCGCCGAGGGGCATGAAGCTGTCGTGCATGGAGTTCACCGCGCCACAGGAGGCGTCCGTGGTGATCGTTGCAAACAATGCAGAGTTCGCGATCCCGAAACGAACTTCCTTGCCTTCCATGTTTCCACCCGGCTGTAGCGGCGTGGCTGATTGGTCAACATGCATCGCTGCCAGTGCCGGATTGACTTGCGACTCCGCCCAATAGGCCGTTGCCGTGCCGGCGAGAAACAGCATCCCCATCACCGCAAATATTGCCCAGCCCTGGCGCTGGTTTCCGACCATGCGGCCGAACACGTTGGTGAGGGCTGCGCCAATTGAGAAGATCAGAATGATCTGAACAAAATTGGTCAGGGCGTTTGGGTTCTCGAACGGATGTGCGGAATTGACGTTGAAGAAGCCACCGCCGTTCGTTCCAAGCATCTTGATCACTTCCTGAGAAGCAACCGGTCCTTGGGCGATGGTCTGCTTAGCCCCTTCGAGCGTCTGCACGACGGTGTAGGGAAGCACATTCTGCGGCATTCCTTGCGAGACAAAGAACAGCCCAACCGCGATGGAGATCGGCAAAAGGACGTAGAGAACACAGCGCGTGAGATCGACCCAAAAGCTGCCGATCCCGCTGGCCGAACGCCGCGCAAACCCGCGGATCAGCGCTACCGCGAGGGCAATACCTGTCGCGGCGGACACAAAATTGTGGACGGTCAGTCCGGCCATCTGCACGAGGTAGCCGAACGTCGTTTCCGGAACATACGATTGCCAATTCGTGTTGGTGACAAAGCTGATAGACGTGTTGAACGCGAGATGCTCGCTGACGCCGGGATAGCCCTGCGGATTGAAGGGCAGGACTCCTTGCAACCGCTGCAGCAGGTAAAGAATCACGAAGCCTGCGAAACTGAATGCGAGCATCCCAACGGCATAGATAGTCCAGTGCTGGTCTTCGTTCTCGCGCACACCACAGACGGAATAAATCGCACGCTCGACAGGCCGGAGAACCGGTGAAAGGAACGTCCGGTCGCCACTGAAAACGCGCGTCATGTAGCCGCCAAACGGTTTCGTGAGCGCAATGATGATCACGCTGAAGAGCGCAATTTGAAACCAGCCGTTTGCCGTCATGGTGGTGGTCCTCAGAACCGTTCGGGACGAACAAGCGCGTAGACGAGGTAGATGAAGAGGCCGAGCGTCACGAGCGCAGCAAGGGAGTAATCAAGCAGCATCGCTGGCCCTCACAGTTTCTCACAGCCATAGGTGTAGGCGATTGCGACGATGAACATCGCGAAACCGCCCAGGAGGAAAACAACGTCGAGCATGGATGTTCCTCTTCCTCAGAACAGCACGCCGGCTTCCAGCATCAGCCGGACTTGGGATGATTTGTCGAAGTTCTTGCCGAACTCGAATCCCGGCGCCGAATTGCCTATCCCCGTGTACGAGCCTTCGGCACGTGCGAAAAAGATGCCCTTTTGGTAGGTTGGTGTTATCGTCAGCGACCAGGCGCGACTACCCGGCCCATAGAGAAGGCTCGGCGCACCGTTGACGAAGCTGCCGGTGGATTTGATGTACTCGGCGCGGCCGGCCAGCTTCCAATTGTCATTAATGGTGTAGTTCACCAGCACCGCCGTGCCGTAGGTCGAGGCGCTGTGTGCGATGCCTAGCGACGCGTTGGATGGCACATCGGCGTATTGCAGGTACGGACTGATCGTCCACGGCCCATCGGTATGCGTGTAGATCAGGTTGAAAATGTTGCCATTGTTCTGCGCGATTGGAGTCGCGAAACTGGAGCTGTGGGTGGTTCCGAGATTGCCGCCGCCGATGAAGCTGAGACTGTTCGAACTGTCCATAGTCCAAGCGACAGACCCGGAGACCCAGGTGTACACATTCGAATAGAAGCCATCATTCCATGAGAGCGCGAAGGACAATGGGCCCGTCGCGTAATTCGCCTGCACGCCGCGACTCACGGCTGGCTCCTGGTTCCACAAGAGGCCGCGCGCGATGTTCATGTTCTCGAATGTGAACGTGTACTCGTCGCCAATGAGTGTCGGCAGCTTGCCAGCTTCGATGGAGAAATTGTCTGCGGGCACGATTTTCACAAAGGCTTGCGGCACAATTCCGTACGTTTTGTCCAGCAAGTCCTCCGCTTTGATATACGGCGTACCGAGCGACGGCAGAGAGTAGGCGCCGGCCTGGACATAAAACTGCAACCAGCCGTCCGTTTTCTGGATGAAGACCTGACCATTGTCGAGATCGATGCGACCGTCGCGATCGCCGGGAACGGAATTGCTTTGCCAAAACGCAAGGCCCGTCACCGCGCCGTCGATGTAGATTTTCCCGAGCGGTCCCGCGTCCAGGGAGAAGGGACTCGGATTCGCGGACAGCGATGCGCTCATTGACGGTGTGGGCACAGGATCGGCCGACGCCATGCTTCCAAAGCACAGCACGATTAAGCCAATGGAAGTGGCCAATAGCCTATGCTTCATGAACCGCTCCCACGCTGGGAGAAGGCTCTCCAGCGTTGCATCCCGGCACACGTCGGACTTGGAGTCGCCTGCGCCTACAATGTCGCTGGTACTGATCCTCGGCGCTTGAACCTGCGTGCTGTTTTTGGATGACATATGCGCTACCAGGAGGCGACATTTCACCGTTGCGTTGGTCATCGCCGCCGGGCGCAACGCAGGCATCCAAGGCGGGTTCTTCGCCCGTTTAGAACCTTGGTACGCGCGGCAGACCCTCTGGGTTGCGGTCCGGCGGCGATGAATGGTGGCTCTTACAGATTCCATAGGCATGATCTGTCGGCTACCCGACGTGCAGCGCGAGAAATGCGACGTTGACGGCAAAGGCAAAGCCGAACGCCCCGACCAGTACGATTCCCATTTCACGCAAGACGGTCCGAGCACTGTTCTCATAGGGGACGTCAATCTGGCCGTCGGGCCGCAAGCCGCTTTCGGGGTAGCGCCACGCACCTCCAACCGTCCTTACGTCGGCAAAATGTGTTCCGGGCTGCTTCAGCTTGCTCATTCCGTGCACTCCGATTCGTGCTCGCGTTTGTCGCGAGACACTCAATCCGACGCGGAATCTGGCGAGGCCGGCATATGAATTCGAGCAGGCTTGAAGTGCCGAAAAGTATAAATCTCATATAAGGGATGCTTGGTCGCCGGTTCGAGTTGCAGAATACTCCGCCGGCAAAATGGGCATTCTCAGTCCCGGAAGAGGCGCGATTGAAACAGCCGCGCCCAGCGCCATGACTTTCCCGCGTCGGACCATAATGCAGAATTCCCCGCCGCCGAGTTTATCGCGCAGATAATCGCACAACTCGTCCATCGGAAATGCTTGGCACCTGAGGATGGCTGGTTTCAAACGTTGATCACCTTTCAAGCGGTAGATCGTCAGCCGTAGTTTTGGATCGGTGTCTTTCAGCAGATGATAGGCGCGCTCGTAGAGCCGGTCGTTGGCCCACAGATCGGGAATGCGCCTTTGGCGCATTGTTTTTGATCGCGGTTTCTTAGCGCCAACCTGCTGTTTTGGAGGGTGTGTCGCCGGGTGTGTGACCTGGTTTCTGCCGAGTGTGTGGCCGGATAGGTTCTGCATCTGCGCCGGGTGTGTGTACGCACGCTTTGTACCAGCACATTCCGTGCGCGCCTGGACGAATCGTTTCCGAGGCATAGCTTCCTCACCGTCCTGGAGTGTGTGAGAGTGTCCCGGGTGTCCCACTCGGAGTTGCCGCCTCCAGCGCTCGCCGCCAATTGTCGGCTGCTTCGCGTGAGATGAGCGTGCGGCGGCCTGCCTTGAAAGGCTTGAGTCGTCCGCTTCTGATCTCCAGATAGGCGAAGCTCCGGGAAATGCTGTATGCACGGCAGAAGCACGGAATGTCGTAAGCTTGGGGCTCTGCGACTATGGGCATGCAACCGTCTCCATCTGAGTTCAGATGGAGATTTGAGCGATAGCTTCAGCCGCAGTCCAAAAACGAAGAATTTTCCGGTTGCCGATGACAAATCTTCGTTGTCGGCAAACCAGAATTGAGGCGGACCTGCTATTGGTCGCGGTAGTAGCGCCGCCTGTCCCCCTTGCGCAGCTGGGTCAGTGTTCCGGGCGGAATGGTTTCACCGAGCACGACACCGGCAAGAATCTCTGCTTCCCGGTTTGGCGCACGTGAGTGCCTGCCCGCGTTGCTTATCCCGGAATACGACTGCAGCAGGTCGAAGACAGCCAGCAGGATATACGCCCGCTTGGCAACCTGCCTTTGGGGCCGGATGCTCCGCTCAAATTCGTGAGCAGTCACCAACGTTCCGTCCGGCTTGCGAACGTAAGGACGATCACTTGGCTCAAGGTGTTTGGCTTCGCTGCGCAGCATTTGTGCGAGCGTGACCATTCCGGGATCAGGCTCCCCATTAAGATACGTCTTACGGATTTCGAAGCTGAGCTGCCCCAGGTCGGGATCGTTGGCGATCTCATCGGCAAGATTACGGAGCTTCTTGGACAAGCGCTCCCGGCGTTTCACGGTTTGGGGCCACGGTTCTTTGTCATTCTCCCAATCGTCCGGAATCCGCGCGAGATTGCGCAGCAGGATTTCCGCCGTCCGCTCTGCCAAACCTCGCCGCTTTAGTTGCGTGAGCACGGCGGCAACGTTGTTGTCGTTCCGCAAGCGCCGACGAAGATCAGCCGCTGCGGGCGCAGAATCTTCAAACCCTATTTCGTCTGATTCTGCGTCCATCGAATGCGCTTCAATCGAACACCGTCTATCAAGTGCGTTTTACTCAAGCTGTGTGCAAGGACCGGCACGCAACAACGTGCGATGCATTCGGCCCATGGGCGCGCCCGTAACAACAGGCCGCTGGAGTCTCATGGGTGAGTTCATGGGTAAGAAAGCATCCTACCGACTAACTTTCTGATTTTATTAGGCAATTTTGCTTGTGGTGGCGGACAGGGAGGGATTCGAACCCTCGAACGGCTCATCACCGTTACGCACTTTCCAGGCGCGCGCCTTCAGCCTCTCGGCCACCTGTCCTTTGGAGGGCCGCGACTATAGCCAGCGGCCCTCGCGCCGCAACCCGTCGCCAGTGCCTTCATGCCAGCCTTCCCCGGCATCGCCGTTCGAGCTCTCGTTGGCAGGCAGACGCATGTGCCAGCGCGACGCTGAGGCGGATGTCGGCAAGAAACCGCCGCAGCTCGCGGCCATAGGCGTGGCGTTTGGCACTGCGCCCGCCATGTTTCACGGCGTTGGTGTTGCCTTTGGGCGCCCCGCGTTTTCCGGCAGCGGAATTGTTCGGTTTGTTCGTCGAAAAATGGGGAGGGGGTCCCCCTCCCCATTCACTCGCCAAACGGAATTGTTCGTTTTGTTCGTTGGAAGATGTACATCCTCATCGTTGCCGGCACTCTCGCGCGCCACCGCAACGGAATTGTTCGAATTGTTTGACGCAAGTGGCGCAATATTCGCGGCCGCCGCGATCAGCGACGCGAAAGATCGAATTCCGGGCGGGAAGATGCCGTCCGGATCCGGCAGCCGGTCGAGAATCTCCGCGCGCGACGCGTCACGCTGGCCCTTCGCCGAAGCACTGCGGCGGCCATGCTTCCAAGCATTGCGATTGCCCTTCGGCGCGCCGCGCTTGCGCGGCCCTTGCGTGCTTTTCGTCTCCATTTTTCTCTCGATCATGCGCGAGAGTGTAAGGCCGGAATCGCAATGGGGAACGGATTTATTTTCGCCGTTGATTGCAAACGGCTTTTTCGAATTCGGTGGAGAATGGAGTATCCGTACGCTCCGTTCGCGCCCCGACTCCTTTGGCATTTTCGATTGTGACGGAAAGTTCATCCGTGCTTGATTTCTGGACTTTTGCGGATGGTGTAGCGTTTCCCGTGCGGGCCTTGGGTCTGACGGTTTGCGCGTGGGCTCGCCGGGGAGGTTTCCATGCGCATGTCGCACATTCTTCTCATTACCTCATTCACTCTGCTGCCTATTGCGCTGACTGCGGTCGTCCCTGTTCGCGCGCGGCCAGCAGCATCCACACATGCGAGCCAACTGAGCGCGCCCGCTGTGAGGGCATTTGCATTGACAGCGCTTGCGCATCTGAAAGGGCCGGCACAGCGACCGTTCATCAATTTGCTGAAATCGTTGCCGCCGGCAAAGCAGGTCGGCGTCACGATCTCCACCAAAGCCACGAAGAACATGCAATGCTCCGGAGGCATCTGCACGCCGACGGGCGCCGTAGCAGTGCTGAACGTCAGTCAGCTCACCGACATGCTTGCGAACCAGAGTGTTACAGTCGGCACGTCCGCGCAGGCGCCAGATATCTTCGTGAATGCGCCCTTCAGCTGGACCAGCGCCAACGGACTCACGCTGCAAGCCATCGGCAGTATCGTCGTGAACAAGCCGGTATCCGATGCCGGGCCTGCACCGCTTGCCCTCGCTTACAATGCGAACGGCGGCGGTGGCATGCTTTCGTTTGGCGACAAGGGACACATCAGCTTTCTGAGCACCGGCAATGCACTCACCATCAACGGGCAAGGCTACATCCTCGCCAACAACATCCAGTTGTTAGCGCAACTCCTCGCGCGCAATCCATCCGGCCGCTTCGCGCTCTCCGCCAGCTACAATGCCAGGCAGGACGGTACGTATGCGCACTCACCGATCCCAACACCGTTCCAGGGAAATTTTGAAGGGCTGGGAAATACAATCTCACGCATGAAGTTGAACGTGGATACTCCCGAACCAGGCACGGGACTGTTCTCTCTGATCGAGCAACCCGCATTCATAAGCAACCTAAGACTGGACAATGTGGAGTTTGACATGATGTCGGCCCATCCCGTCGTTGGCGGCATCGCGGGCACCAACAACGGGACAATGTTTGAGGTGTTCATGGGCAAGGGCGACGTGTTCGCTTCTGTGACAGGTAGCGGATCGTGCATCGTTGGCGGTTTGGTTGGAGAAAACGCAGGCACCATCAGCTTTTCACATTCGTACACGCAGGTCAGTGCCCACTTCGACACCGGCAACCAAGACGACACATGCGACGTCGGTGGGCTGGTCGGGCATGACGACTACAACGGCAACATCGATCATTCCTTCGCGGCCGGCCCGATCCTCGTGATCGGGTTCAATACGGGCCTAATACGGGAAGGCGGGTTGATCGGCGAAGTGGGCGAAGGCCTGCTGGGCGGGGCGACGATCGACTCGACATATGCCACCGGCTCGGTGACGCAGACCGGCGCCCCCGTATCATCGGAGCTCGGCGGGTATCTTGGAAATCTGGACATCGGCGCCACGATTTCGAATGCGACAGCCACAGGAGCCGTGCAAAATCAGGCGAGTGGCGGTTCCAGCAATGTTGCCGGCTTTGCCGGAGCGGTCTCCAGCACGATCAAGGTAGGTGTGGCGACAGGTTCTGTTTTGTCGAATTCTGCATTTTGCCATTGCGCTGGGTTCGTCGGAGGCATTGATGCGTTCGGAATGGAGGCCGGTACGATAATCGAGTCGAACTCGTTCGGAGCGATATCGGGGACCGGAGAGGTCGGAGGTTTTGCGGGCATCGACGTGACGCCGCAGGACATTTTCAACAGCGGCTGGTGCACGACGAGCAGCGGCTTCACCGACATCCACCACGGTGCAGGCGTTCCGGCCGACGATCCCGGCATCACGCCGTTTACTTGTTAGATTGCCTTTAGCTTGAATTGAGAACTAGCAATGCCATATCGCGGAAAGCTCCGCATCTGGCGCGAGCGTATGCTATGAGCGCGAATGCACGCTCCCGTTCCCGTCATTGGTCTTGAAGACATAAAGTTGACGCTCACCAGCGCGGCCGGGCCGGTGAACATTCTCGCGGGCGTGTCGCTCACCGTGCAGTCCGGCGAAGCGGTGGCGTTGGTAGGGCCGTCCGGCTCCGGCAAGTCGTCGCTGTTGATGGTGGCGGCGGGCCTGGAAGCGCCCACCGCGGGGCGCGCAACCATTGCCGGAACCGACATCACCCGGCTCGGCGAAGATGCGTTGGCCCGCTTTCGCCGTGGCCATGTCGGCATCGTGTTCCAGTCGTTCCATCTCATCCCCACCATGACGGCGCTGGAGAATGTTGCGGTGCCGCTGGAGCTGGCCGGCGCAGCGGACGCGTTTGCGCGCGCCCGCGAGGAACTTACGACCGTCGGATTGGCGGCGCGCATCGATCACTATCCGGCGCAACTCTCCGGTGGCGAGCAGCAGCGCGTGGCGCTGGCGCGCGCCATGGCGCCGCGGCCGGCCGTGCTGTTCGCCGACGAACCCACCGGCAATCTCGATACGCACACCGGCGCCGACGTGGCCGAGCTGCTGTTCGCGCTACGCAAGCGTGCCCGCACCACGCTGTTTCTGGTGACGCATGAAGAGGTGCTGGCGCGGCGCTGCGATCGCATCCTGCGGCTTATGGATGGCCGCATCGTGGCCGATGAGCGCGTGAGCGCATGAATACGCTGGCGTTGGCGGCGCGGCTGGCGCGGCGCGAATTGCGCAGCGGTTTTTCCGGCTTCCGCATTTTCTTCGCCTGCCTCGTGCTGGGCGTGGCGGCGATTGCAGGCGTGGGTTCGTTGGCCGATGCGATGCTGACGGGATTGGCGTCGCAGGGGCGCGAACTGTTGGGCGGGGACGTGGCGGTGGAGATCGTACACCGCGAAGCGACACCGGCGGAGCATGCGTTTCTGTCGAAGTACGGCCGTGTATCGGAGGTGACTTCGATGCGCGCCATGGCCTACGCGCTGAAGGACGGCGCGGAAGGCGAACGCCAGCTGATCGAACTGAAGGCGGTGGATGGCGCGTATCCGCTGTACGGAAGCGTTGGCCTTGCACCGCCACCTTCACTCGCATCCGCGATGGCTTGCAGCCAAGGAATCTGCGGTGCCGTTGCAGAACAGACTCTGCTCGACCGGCTGCATTTGTCCGTTGGCGGAACAATGCGCATCGGCAGCCAGAATTTCCGCGTCGCCGCCATGCTGCAGAACGAACCGGATCGCATTTCCGGCGGCTTCAGCCTTGGCCCGCATGTGCTGATTTCGACGCAAGGTTTGCAACGCACGGGGCTTGTCGTCCTCGGCAGCCTGATCGAATACCGCTACCGCGTGGCGATGCCGCCCGGCACTTCCGTGCCTTCGTTCAAGGCAGCCGCGAAGCAGGCCTTCCCCGAAGCCGGATGGCAGATCCGCGACCGCAGCGATGCCGCACCGGGCCTGCGCCGCTTCGTGGAGCAGATCACCATGTTCCTTACACTTGTGGGATTGACGGCGCTGGCAGTTGGCGGCGTCGGCGCCGGTCAGGCCGTGAGTGCCTTCCTCGACCGCAAGCGCGCGGAGATCGCGACGTTGAAGTCGCTGGGCGCGGATGGCGCACTCATCTTCCTTACCTTCTTTCTGCAGGTGATGGCGATTGCAGTGGCGGCTGTGATTTGCGGCTTGTTGCTCGGCCTTGTGCTGCCGTTCCTGCTGGAAAGCAAGTATGGCAACGAAATCCCCGCGCCCACGCGCTACGGCATCTATCCCGGCCCACTGATTCTTGCGGCTGCGTTCGGATTGCTGTCCGCCATTGTGTTTTCCGTGCCGCCGCTGGCACGCGCGCGTGAGATCGCACCAGCGTCCCTGTTTCGCGACATCGTCGCGCCGATGAAGCGCCGCGGCCGTCTTCCCTATCTGGCGCTGGCGGGATTCGCCGCGCTTGCAGTGATTGCGCTGGCCCTGTGGATTTCACCCTCGCCCGTTTTTGCGGCTTGGTTTCTTGCCGGTGCCGCGGGTGCACTCATTGTCTTGCGGCTGATCGCGGTTGGACTTCGCTTCGCGTTGCGCAAGCTGCCGCGGCCGCGCCGCGCAGACTTCAGGCTGGCACTTGCCAACCTCACGCGTCCCGGCGCGGCAACCATCGGCGTTGTCGTGGCGCTCGGCCTTGGTCTCACACTACTGGCGGCGGTCACGTTGCTCGATCGCACCATCTCCGCGCAGGTGAAGGATGCGCTGCCCGGCAAGGCGCCCACCTTCTACTTCGTCGATATCCAGCCGGACGAAGCTGCCGCCTTCGACCGCACCATCGGCCACTTCCGTTCGGGGGAAGACTACCGCCGCACCCCGATGATCCGTGGACGGATCACCGCGCTGAACGGTGTGCCGGCGGCCCAGGCGAAAGTGGATGCCGGCTCGCGCTGGGCGCTGAACGGCGACCGCGGCATCACCTATGCCGCCACGCCACCGAAAGGCACGGAGATCACGCAAGGCAAATGGTGGGCGGCGAACTATCGCGGGCCGACGCTTATCTCACTCGATTCCGATCTTGCCGAAGGCATGCATCTCAAGCTCGGCGACCGCATGACGCTCAACGTGCTGGGCCGCGACATCGGCGGCACCATTGCAAACTTGCGCGACGTCGATTTCTCCAACGGCCGGCAGAATTTCGTGCTGATCCTTTCGCCTGGACTAATCGACAAAGCGCCGCACAGCTTCCTCGCCACAGTGCGTGTGCCTCCGCGCGACGAGGAAGCGATGTACCGCGCCGTCACCGATCGTTTTCCCAACATTTCGACCGTGCGCGTGAAAGACGCCATCGCCCAAGTGAACGGGATATTGCGCGAATTGGGCGACGGCGTGCGCGCGGCCAGTCTCGTGACAATTCTCGCCGGATTGCTGGTGTTGGCCGGCGCCATCGCGGCGGGCCAGCGCGCACGCATATACGATTCCACCGTGCTGAAAGTGCTGGGCGCCACCCGCGCTCGCATCGCCGGTATTTATGCGCTGGAGTACGGACTGCTCGGGGTCATCACCGGTGCGCTGTCGCTGGCCGCTGGAACACTCGCTGCGTGGCTGGTGGCGCGTCGCGTGTTCGAGGTGGCATTCGTGTTCGACCTTCGTGCGGCGTTGCTCACCGTGCTCGGCGGCGCCGCCGCGACTTTGCTCTTTGGTCTCGCCGCCGCCTGGTCCGCCCTCTCCACCCGCCCGGCGGCACAGTTGAGGAACCAATAACCGTCTCGAAACCCTGATCTTTCAGGCACGGCATGGTGCCTTGATCCGGCCGCACGGAACCCCGATATTAGCGATGTGAATCTCGGCCATGCGGCCGGGAAAAGGAGAGCTACGCCAAATGGCTGACTACAACCCACGCGTCATCTCAAGCCCGACCACTGTCGGCGTTATCGACGCCGGGCTGCGGGCCTACATGCTCCGCGTCTACAACTACATGCTGTCCGGCCTCGCGCTGACAGGCGCGGCCGCTTACGCAACCTTCCTCGCGGCGGTCACAACCGATCCCTCGAAAGCCGCGCACCTGGCCGACGGGCGCATTCCGGCGCTGCATGGCGGGCTGATGCTCACCAGCTTCGGCACCTTGCTGTTCGGCCCGCTGATGTGGGTGCTGCTGTTCGGCTCGCTGGGCCTGGTGCTGTTCCTCAGTTTCCGCATCCAGCACATGAGTGTGGGCGCGGCGCGCACCACATTCCTTGGCTACGCGGCGCTGATCGGCGTGACCTTCGCGCCGCTGCTGCTGATCTACACGGGCACGTCGGTTGCGCAGGTGTTCTTCATCACGGCGGCAACCTTCGGCGCCATGAGCCTGTGGGGCTACACCACGCAGCGCGATCTGACCGGCATGGGCTCGTTCCTGTTCATGGGCCTGATCGGCATCGTGATCGCCTCGCTGGTCGGCATCTTCGTGCACTCCAGCATGCTGCAGTGGGTGATCTCGGTGGCCGGCGTGATCATCTTCACGGGCCTAACGGCTTACGACACGCAGAAGATCAAAGAGATGTACGTCGCGGGCGACGACGGCACCGTGATGGGCCGCAAGGCGATCTTCGGCGCGCTGAGCCTCTACCTCGATTTCATCAACCTGTTCCTGATGCTGCTGCGGCTGCTGGGCAGCCGCCGTTAAGCGGAAGTGGGCCTGAATCAAAGAAGCCCCGGTGGCAACACCGGGGCTTTTTTTTGCATTACCGCTTCCGGGCCAGCATGACTCCGTCGCCGATGGCAAGGAGTGCCATGTCGACCCGCGGATCGTCGTGGATCTTCTGGTTGAGATCGCGCAAGAGAACGGTGATCTCGTCGGTGTTTGAAGGATCGGCAACGTCGCCGCTCCACAGCATATTGTCGAGCGCGATCAACCCGCCGGCGCGCACCAGCTTGAGCGCGCGCTCGTAGTAGGCGTCGTAGCCCTGCTTGTCGGCATCGATGAAGGCAAAGTCGAAGGCCGGCTCGCCTGCGGCAATCATGGCGTCCAGAGTTTCCACCGCAGGCCCGAGCCGCAACTCGATCCTGGACGCAACGCCGGCTTCTTCCCAATACCCGCGCGCAAGATCGGTGAATTCCTTGCTGACGTCGCAACAGACCACGTTGCCGTCCGCAGGAAGCGCCAGCGCCACCGCCAGCGCGCTGTATCCCGTGAAGGTTCCAATCTCTAAATATCGTTTCGCGCCCATCAGTTGCGCAATCAGCGCCATCACCGCACCTTGGTCAGGCCCGATTTGCATCTGCGCCATCGGGTGGCGCGCCGTTTCTTCACGGCAGCGCTTCAGCACCGAATGCTCGCGTACACCTACGCGCGCGAGATAGTCGAACATTTGATCGGTTGCGGGAATCATGCGCGTCATAAGCACTCCTGTTGACTACATGCAGATGTCACGAAAAGACCATGATTGCGTCATTGCACCGGCACGTTGAAAGGCTCATATCACAAGCGTCGGTTGGCTAGCGTCGAGTCGCTTCGGAGCGATCAGCCCCCCAGCCCCTTCCGGGGCGCTCCGTTTGCCAGCCGACAATCCCTTCCATCAGCGTTGCCGATTTTCGAAAGCCCGCCAGTTCGCGGCCATCTGGCCGAACAATCCGCCGACGGCACCGGTCAGTACGCACACAGCGGTACCGAACGGGATCACACGGTTGGCGATGTCCCCCATCGCCACAGACAGGGAAATGCCGATCAGCGCGCAGCCGCCGCCCACAATGGCGCCGGCCGTGGCTCCCGGAAAATAGCCCTTCCCGGAATCCATGGCGTACAGATACCCCGCGGTGGCCGAAATCATCATTCCACCGAATTCAAAGACGTGAACTCTGACCCAAGGGACAAAATGCCCCAGCACGAACATGAAAACCTGTAGCACCGTTCCCACGATGAAGGCGCGCAGCAGAATCCTGAGACTTTCCAGCACAGTGGGATCCGAAGCTTGGAATTCACGTGACTTGAAGTCGCGGC